>OCZU010000027.1_pt1 | contig 114676 bp, 69 predicted proteins | sample 1539001 | NCBI WGS metagenome assembly OCZU01 (sample SAMEA3539306, study PRJEB22396) | soil metagenome | biome: tundra; feature: field; material: soil | place: USA | collected 2010-05 | depth 0.15 m | reverse complement strand
GGGTGACCGCTTAGAGATCGACAACTTATTTTTCATCCCTTCGGATAAGAGACTAGTCTTGTTATCGACCTTCCAGTAAACCGCGTAGCGTTCGTGAATCACCTTGTAGAGGGGCGCCATGTTGAAGGGTTGCGATTGCCCGACAGCATGGAATATGAGGGGCTGCTTCGCATCAGGTTCAATCCACTCGGTGGGCTTAGCCGCGTCAGCAACGATGTCCGGCACTCTTTTCTGGTCGCCCGGTTTTGGTTCGTAATCACCGTAGCTCATCTCCCTTGTCACTGCGTCGAAACACCCGGCCAATACAAGAGGACCATACATCGCGGCCTGTACGGTCTGGTCATCGGGCATGCTGTCGATATGAAGTCCCATCGGCAAGCTGAGTTCAATCTTGTCTCCGGTTTTCCAGACCCGGTTGAGGCTGAGATAACTGCTGGGGCTGGCAAATGCGGGCAGGGGAGCTCCATTGATTTTTACGCCGCCGCCCTGCACCCAATATGGAATGCGAAGGTTGACGGTCAACTCCGCCGGATTCTTCGCCGTAAAAGTGAGGGTGGTTCCCGGCTCTTCCGGGAAACGAGTTTCCTGGATCACGCGCAGGTCCTTCTCCGGCCAGTCCAGTTTTGAGTCGATGTAGAGATTCACATAGAGTGAATCATCACCGTGGAAATAGATGGTGTCGGTCAGCTTTCCGTATTCCTCAGAGCCGGTTCCGGTGCAGCACCAGAATGCGTCAAAAGGCTTGCCGAATGTCTTCCAGTAACCTGCCGCCAACGGCAGGTAATACATCATGGTGCCGTCCTCGGGGTTGATGGTGCCCAGCCGGTGATTGAACAGGGTGCGTTCGTAGTAGTCCATGAGGCGAGCATCGGGCGACCAGCCAAACAGGTGCCGCGTCAGCTTCATCATGTTGTAGGCGCAGCAGCACTCTGTCGTATTGCCGCTGAGTTCGGTCGAGAGTTTGCCCGGATCCGTATTCCAGGACTCGCCGTTGCTAGTGCCGCCCGTGCAGTAGGAGCGCTCGCTGACCACTTCTTCCCAGAAGTACTCGGCGATGTCGCGATAGCGGCGATCGCCAGTGAGTTCGTAGTATCGGGCCGCGGCGATCACCTGCGGGATATGCGTGTTGACGTGCAGGCCCTTCAGTTCATCACGATGAGCGGCGAGGGGGTCGAAGAACTGCTTCTTATCGAAGCGCTGCGCGACTTCCAGGTTATAGTCCTTGCCCGTGACGGCGTATAGATTGCAAAGCACTTCGCCCATGCCGCCAAACTCTGTGCCGAGGACGCGCTGCATGTGTTCGTAACTAAGTGGGCCGGTATAGCCGGCAACCCAGCCTGCCATTTGCTGAACCATGTCGAGCGCTTGCTCATTGCCGCAGTAGACGTACATGTCCAGAAGGCCGGCCATGATCTTGTGAATTGTGTAGAACGGAGCCCATACTCTTTGACGTTCGCGGAGTCGGTCGAAGAATTCAATCGGAAACGCGCTGAGATAACCGCTCTTCAGCGCACTTTGGCACTTACCGAGTTCAGCTACGACGGTACTGGCATTGCTTTTGAGGTCTTCGTCTCCTGAGCTGGCATACATCAGGGCGCAGGCGGAAAGATAGTGGCCGCCGGCGTAGTGACCGCGAAGTTCGCAATCAGGAGCTTCCCATCCTCCAAGTGGTTGTGCCGAGGAAGGAATGCCGGCAGTGATCCGAAACGTGTGCAGGAGACGGTCCGGAGGAAGCGAATGCAGAAATTGACGATCGGCCTCCATCGCGACTTTGCACGGACCCTCGCCTAATCGCACCTGCTTCATGGGGAAGGGTCGTACCTTCCAGGTGACTCTGTCGTAGCTGACGGATTTACCCGCCTTCTGTGTTGTATTCACTACGGGGTCCTGGAGAGCGGCAGCAGCCATCAAAGTTCTGGGTATCAAAGCCGAGCCAGCGGCGGCGGCAACCGACGCCACAAAATGCCTGCGAGAGAAATCCGCGAAGAACGTCATTGATTTGTTTCCTTCCCAAAGAACAAGTCGTGAGTGCTTCGGCTTGACGATGGATATTGTATACACTAGGCTGGGCTTTGGCGAATGCCCGCATCCAATGGTCTTCGTAACGACGCAGGATATACTTCGCCGAGCGCTGATGTCAGGTTCCAAATCTCTCCATGGCTAGATTCTTTAAGGTTTACGTCGTCACTTTCTGTGTAGGTACGTCTCTTGCTGTGTTGTCCCAAGCGCGGGTGTCATCGAACAGAGGGGCGGCGGAGGCTTCGGTGTCGGCCGAACGCGGAATCAGTCTCGCATCGAGAGGGCGCTGCCGGGAGGCGCTGCCGATTCTGAAGAAGACAGCGTCGCATCTTGCCAACAAACAGCTCAAATACCGCGCGTTGATGTCGACAGCTCGATGTGCCATGAGTCTTGACCAGACAGCAACTGCGGTTGAGGCGCTGCTTGTGCTCAACCGCGAGTTTCCGCACGATCCCGACGTGCTCTACAGCTCCACTCACTTCTACTCGGAACTGGCTTCGCGGGCCGCACAGGAGTTGGCGTCGACTGCCCCCAGCTCGCATCAGGCGGAACAGCTCGAGGCAGAGGCTTTCGAGTCGCAGGAGAATTGGGACAAGGCCATCGCCGAATACAAGAAGGTCCTGGAGCAAGAGCCTAAGGTGCATGGCATTCACTATCGTCTGGGGCGCATCTTTCTTTCGAAATCGCCCGCGGAAGCCGAAAAAGCCAAGGCAGAATTTGATGAAGAGCTGAAGATCGATCCTGACAACGCTTCGGCGGAGTTCCTGCTGGGAGAGATCGCTCGTCAAGCGGGGCAGTGGGATGAGGCAATCAGACATTTTTCGCAAGCGTCGAAGCTTGATGAAGGATTTCAGGAGGCATATCTGGCGCTCGGGATGTCGCTCAACTCGGCAGGGAAGTTCCCGGACGCAATCGCTCCGCTGCAAAGCTACGTAAAGATGCAACCTGGAGATCCGGCCGGCCACTACCAATTGGCCACGGCCTATGCGCGTGCCGGGCGCAAGGCGGAAGCAGAGCGAGAGATGGTGTTGCAGCGCGAAGCGTCGGCAAGGGGCCCGCAAGCTGCGCAGACGCCTCAGTGACGCGAGCGGAGGTTCGGTGAATGGCGAAGCGCCGAGGCGATGGGTGGAATCTGGCTTCCCGCCGTCGCTTCCTTCAGATGCTTGGGTGGACGGGAATGGGCAGCGCGCTGATCGGCGTCGGTCGGTTTTCCTCACTGGCTGCGGGCATCCGGGCTGACAATTCGGTGCCAGCCTTTGAGGAGGTTCCGGCAAGCGCCAGCGGAATTTCTTGGGTTCATGTAAATGGACGTTCCCCGATGGCGCACTTGCCGGAGACCGTAGGAGCCGGCTGCGCATTCCTCGACTACGACAATGACGGGTGGATGGATATCTACCTGGTGAATAGTGGCCGCTGTGACTTCTATGAACCAGCCCAGCCCCTGCGCAACGCGCTCTATCACAACAACCGCGACGGCACTTTCACCGATGTGACGCAAAAAGCGGGTGTGCCGGGCGACGCTTACGGCATGGGCATCGCGGTGGGCGACTATGACGGCGACAGCTTCCCAGACCTCTACGTCACTCAGTATCCTCACAGCATTCTCTACCACAACAACGGAGACGGCACCTTCACCGACGTGACGGCGAAAGCCGGCATATCTGCTCCGGGTTGGGCGACCAGCGCCGTCTGGTTTGACTATGACAACGACGGACGGCTTGATCTATTTGTCTGCCACTTCGTGGATTACAGCAAGGACAAGCTAAAGTTTTGCGGCGATCGCCTGACGGGCGAACGGTTCTACTGCATCCCCAGCATCTACGATCCCATGCCCTGCTGGCTTTTTCACAACAACGGCGATGGAACCTTTACCGATGTGAGCAAGGAATCCCGTATTTCGCAGTCTCTTGCAAAAGCGTGGGGCGTGGTTGCCGCGGACGTCAACAACGACGGCTACATGGATCTGTATGTGACCAACGACACCGTTCCCAACTTCCTGTTTGCCAATCGTGGCAAGGGGCGATTCGAAGAAATCGGAATGCTGGCTGGTGTGGGAGTCAACGTCTTTGGCAAACCGCGCTCCGGCATGGGAGTCGACGCGGCGGACTACGATCAGGATGGCTCGATCGATCTGTTTGAGGCCAACGTAGATCACGAGATGTACTCGCTCTACCATAACGACAAGAACGAGGTTTTCAGTGACGCGGCTCTTTCGACGGGCATCGGCGCAGCTACAAGCCTGATGAGCGGATGGGGACTGAAATTCTTCGACTACGACAACGACGGTGACCTAGATCTGCTTCTCTGTAACGGTCATCCCGATGATGCGGTCGACAAAAGAGTTGAAGGCGTGAAGTTTCTCGAGCCCTTGTTGCTGTTTCGCAACACTGGGAAGGGTTTTGAAAATGTCAGCCAGCGGAGCGGTCCCATTTTCTCAAAGCCACTGTCTGGGCGTGGCCTGGCGCTGGGCGATTTTGACAATGATGGCTCGGTGGATGTGCTGGTGACACAGAACAACGCGGCGCCCGTTCTCTTGCGCAATAACCTTGGCCGGCAGAACCATTGGCTGGGCGTACGGCTCGTGGGCACGAAAGCCAATATTGACGCCGTAGGCGCCAGGATTTCCTATCAAGCGGGTGATCTGAGGCGCCATCAATTCAAAGTGGGCGGCGGCAGCTATCTCTCTTCGCACGATCCGCGTGTGGTCCTCGGATTGGGGAAGCGAACGAAGATCGACTGGTTGGAAATACAATGGCCGCAACCGAGTGGCAAGACGGAAAGGTTCACGGAAGTGCCCGCCGACCGGTACATCACTATTATCGAAGGTCATGGTAAGTGGACGTAAAGGCGCCAGGCGCGAGTGGTACTGAGTTCTGGATGAAACAGATGAACTTGCAAATTCATCTTTCGATGTTGTGTCACCCGAGGAAGGTTGCGCTGGTGATCGTGTTGGCGATTGGCTCGTCGAGCTACGCTCAAACTGCGTCCGAGAGACCGCAGATTCCAGCCAGCCAGAGTCAGGCAAGTCAATCGGCGGATCGCGACCCCGCATTGAATTCGCAGCAAGAAGAAGAACTGCGGAAGGGCACTGCACTCACTCGCCGCGGTTCCTTCGCCGATGCCATACCGCATCTTCTGGCCGCGCGGGGCCAAGTCTCCAACGAATATGCGTTGAATTTCAATTTGGCGCTTTGCTATGTAGGGACCAGGCAGTTCAAATCGGCGATTGAGCTTCTGAACGGTCTGCGCAGCAGCGGACGCGACGGCGGGGATGTAGAAAATCTGCTAGCTCAGGCATACATCGGAAACGCGCAACCGCAGGAGGCTTTGGCATCTCTGCAGAAAGCGGTCGCCCTGTCTCCGCAAAACGAGAAGCTCTATGCATTCTTCTCGGATGCCTGTATGGACCGAAAAGATTACCGTCTTGGCCTCAAGGTCCTCGACATCGGACTGCGAGATCTGTCGCAATCGGCGCGGCTTCATTACGAGCGCGCCATGTTTCTGACGCAGCTCGACGAGCCTGATCAAGCCAAACAAGACTTTGAGTTGGCACGCAAACTCGCGCCCGGAAACGAGATCGGTTTTCTGGCTGCTGCGCACGAGGAATTGTTCGCGGGAGACATTCCCGGAGCCATTCGAAGCGCGCGAGAAGGCGTCAAGAAAGGTTATGCGAATCATGGCTTGTTGACGGTTCTTGGGGAGGCTTTGATTCGGTCTGGCGTCAGTCCGGGCCAGCCCGAATTTGTCGAGGCACAAACAGTTCTGGAGAAGACAGTCGCCGAGCAACCCAATGATGCGACTTCGCAGATTGCGCTTGGCAGTCTCTACCTTGCGGCCGGGCGCCTCGAAGATGCGATCGCGCATTTGGAAAAGGCGCGCTCGCTCGATCGCGACGTGCCGTCGGTTTATGCGAACCTCTCGAAGGCTTATCAGCGGCACGGAGACGTTCAGCAGGCACAAGATGCGCTCGCGATCCTCCAGAAGTTAAATCTAGATCAGGCCGAGCGAATCAGCTCCGCTCCGGGCGATCGCAAGTTAGGCTATGCGGGGCGGGGAGTCGCGGAGGAAGAAGGAACACCCCATCCTTAACGGCTGCCTATCGATTCACGAACGCTAGTGCTCACTTCTTAACGAAAGTGGGAAACGGGCGCTCAACGATCCCGACACCTTCTTTGACGGCGATGATGCGGTCGCTCTTGAGGTTGGTCAGGTTGGTTGCGCTTCCACTTGGCCAGCGGATTTCAACTGAGTTAACGTTTGAATGCTGTCCCAATCCGAAGTGGAGACGCGGATCCTGCGCGGATTGATAGCTCATGCCACCCTTCCGCTGGTCGTAGAGGATGAGGTCTCCAGCTAACACCTTCACCCGGGCGCCCACTCCATCGCGATTGGATCGTGTGCCGATCAGCAGGATCTGCAGCCAGTGGTTGGCATTCCCTCCATCATTGCGCAGTAGTTGCGGTGCCTGGCCATTGTTGCTCACCAGGATGTCGAGATCGCCGTCATTGTCGAAGTCGGCGACGGCGGCGCCGCGGCTGACCCTGGGTAGCTGGAAATCCGATCCCAAACGGTCACTCACATTTTCAAAACTTCCGCGCCCGTTGTTGCGAAACATCAGCTTGGGTTCTGCATACTGCGTGTCGGCATGATAGCGCTGGATGTTGTCGAGAACGTGTCCATTCGCCATGAAAAGGTCGGGCGCACCGTCATTGTCGTAGTCCATAAAACGCGTGCCAAACCCGCTCAGGTGGTAGGTCGTGTAGCCAATCTTCGAGCGTAAGGTTGCGTCGTCGAAAGTCTGGTCTCCCAGGTTTTGATAAAACCGCGCCAGCTGCATATCGAGGTGGGTGACGATGAGATCCATGCGCCCACTGCCCGTAGCATCGGCGGCATCAGTTCCCATGCCCGCTTCGAACAGACCATCCGAACTAACAGCTACGCCCGCCACGTATCCGACTTCGCCGAAGGTTCCGTCGCGGTTGTTGTGAAACAAGAAATTCGGCATGTGGTCATTGGCGATGAAAATGTCCTGCCAGCCATCGTTGTCGTAGTCGAACGTCACAATGCCGAGTCCGTTTCCGCCCTTCAAGCCTATTCCGGAAGCCTTGCTCACGTCGGTGAACGTGCCGTCGCCGTTGTTGTGATAAAGCGTTGGAGGCTGGCCGTGGAAATCATCTGGGTGACAGTAGCTCCGCAGCCCCGGACCCTGATCGCCGCAGTAAAAATTACGCTCGGGTGACCAATCGACGTAGTTGGCAATGACGAGATCCAGACGGCCGTCGTTGTCGTAGTCGAACCACGCAGCGCTCGATGCCCAGCGGCCGGAATTCTCTACGCCGGCGCGCGCGCTCACGTCAGTGAAGGTGCCGTCTCCGTTGTTGTGGTAGAGAATGCAACGACCGTAACCGAGCACGAGCAAGTCAGGGAATCCGTCGTTGTCGTAGTCGCCCACGGCGACACCCATGCCGAACAGACCCTCGGCGCCAACGCCCGCTTTGCCAGTGATGTCGGTGAAGGTGCCGTCTCCGTTGTTCCGGTAAAGCGCGCTTCGCAAGGATTGCTTCGGACGGTACACGCGAGTGGCGGCACCGTTTACGAGATAGAGATCGATCAGTCCATTTTGATCATAGTCAATCCATCCGCAACCTGAACCCATCGTCTCGATCAGATACTTTTCCGAGGATGCGACATTGTCATGCTGGAACGTGATGCCAGACGAGCGGGCCACGTCGACGAAAGTCACTGAGGTCGTTGGTTGCGAGGCTGGCCAGGCGAGAGGGTTCGCCGTGAGCCCTATCCCCACAGAGCCTATGTACTTCAGCAAATCCCGTCTTGAAATGTGAGAGCCAGTTTTCACAGCAAAACTATCTCCTGATGGTCCGCCCGAGTCGTAGGGTACCGCAACGAAACAAATCTGAGCTAAGGGAGCGATCCCCAACCAATGACTTGGCCCGTTCCCACGCAGAACTCACCGTCTCATGAGAAGGGCTTGGCAGGTGCCAGCAGAATATGGTTGACAAACGGAACGAATAAAGTATACAAAATCCCACCAACGGGTAAACGTTTGCTGTCGCGAGCCTATGCTCTCGGTGGGGCGTTGCCTGGAAGACCGTGCAAGAGCCTTTTTGGGGTGACGAAGGAGGACAAATGCTTTCCACAACTTCGTATCGGGTGCTCGGTAATGTGCGAGCGGTTCTAGTGATCATGCTGGCGCTCTGCGTTGCGCCATCGGTCTGGGCTCAGCACGGCTCTGAGGGAACGGTGTCCGTCACCGTCGTTGACCCCAGCGGAAGCGTCGTGCAAGGCGCACAACTCGAGCTCCGAGATACTGCCACGAACGATGTACGGAAGGGTGAGACGCAAGATAGCGGCACGCACACCTTCGTGAACCTTTCCCTGGGGAAGTACAAACTTACGGTATCGAAGACCGGTTTCCAGACCCAGGTGTTCACGGATGTGGTGGTGCAGGCGGCCCAGACGACCGATATTTCTGCGACGCTCAAGGTGGGCGCCATCAGCGAGACCGTGGAGGTCAGCAGCGGTGCGGCGCCGTTGGTAGAAACGACGACCAATGCGATTGGCACGACGATTGACATGAAACAGATCGAGGACCTTCCGATTCAAGGCCGCGATCTGGGCCAGTTGTCCCAGTTGATTCCCGGTTATACGGGTGGGCAGAACGGGGGCACGTGGAATGGTCTTCCCGCTATCGACCAAGGCAGCAACATCGACGGCGTCATCGGCAGTCCGAGCCGAATGAAATTCGGTGGAAACGCGGAGCCTGTGGTGACTCCGCGCCTGGAAAGCATTCAGGAGATGACCGTGCAGACCGAGCAACTGGACATGAACCAGGGCTTCGGGCAGGCGAGCATGCAGATCAACTTCGTCACGCGGCGCGGCAGTAATGCTTTTCATGGGCGCGTGTTTGAGGATTTCAGAAATTCCGTGCTCAATGCTCAAAGCTGGGCCAATGATGCGGCAAACTACCTCGACCCGACGAATCCGCAACAGAAAAACCCCGTCAAGCTGAACGACTTTGGGGGAAGCGTCGGCGGACCCATCATCAAGAATAAGCTTTTCTTTTTTGGTACCTTTGCCGAATCACGGCAGCCTGGTACGGTGCAAGCGAGCAATTGGCTTTTCACTTCGGCTGCCCAGTCGGGGGTCTTTACCTACGTAGACACGAACAACGCCACGCAGACGGTCAATCTCTATCAACTGGAAACAGGCCAATCCAACAATGTATTGAGTCCGGCTACGGCTGCGGTATTTCAAGCGTATCCCGCTCTAAGTACGGGAACGGTCACGCCCGTCAGCACCGGCGATCCCAACGTTCTGGCGCTCAACTGGCAAGTGTCGAACCCAACCGTCACTTACTATCCCGCAGTCCGGGTGGACTTTACACCCAACGACAAGATGCGCTTTAACGTTGCGTGGAATATGACGAAGTTCACCCTGCCCGGTAACCATATTCCTGATTTCCCCGGATCTACTTGGGCCAAGACGGGAGCCGGTGATACGTCGAAGAACTACTCGGCCTCGTTGGGTTTCGATTGGACGCTTTCGCCGACGATAGTCAACGAGTTTCGCGGCGGATTCCTGTATAACGCTTCGCTCTTCGGCTACAACGCACCGCCTCTAAGCCCAGTTATCCCACAGGTCGGCTGGAACTACCCGGGTGCTGGAAGTGTCCTGGCCACCCAGATGAGTGGCACGGTGGATTACATACCCACCGGAACTTATTACCCGTTGTTCAATGCTTCGGACACGGTCTCATGGCAGCACCGCGCTCACACTTTCAATTTCGGATTTTCGTGGTACCAGGAACTGGACCACTATTACAACGGCGTTCAGGGATTTCCGGTGGCCAACCTGGGCGTGACCAGCGCAGATCCAGCCTACAATCCCATTCAGGCACTCCCCAACGCGTCTGCCAGTGAGGTGAGCGAAGCTGAGCAACTATATGCAATTCTGACGGGGAGGGTTGCCGGCGTGAATGGGGAGTACGCTTACTTGCCAAGTGCAAATGGATATGGCACCGGCCAGTTGACCGCCTACAACCTCGACGAATTGCAGCGGGCTTGGGCTCTGTTCTTTCAAGATTCCTATCGTATCAGGCCGAATCTGACTATCAACTATGGCCTGCGCTGGGACTTCACGGGGCCGGATCACGACCTTACGGGTTTTTACCACAATGCCGACCCTGCGGCGGTTTTCGGCCCGTCCGGTGTGAACAACCTGTTTAATCCGGGATCCCTGTTGGGAGATACGAACCCTCAAATCGCAACCCGTCCGACTCCCTACAACAGTTGGAACAAAAGCCCGCAGCCGGCCATCGGCATCGCCTGGAATCCGCACGGTGGAGCGGGATTGCTGGGGAAGCTGTTGGGCGGCGACCGAACTGTTATCCGCGCTGGAGTCTCCTTGAAGAAGTTCACTGAGCCTCAGCAGTACTTCTGGAACCAGGCTTCCGATGGCGGTGCATTCTACTATCAGTTCTTCAATCTTTTTTCCAACAACAACGCAGGTACGAGCAATTTCACGCCTGGCAACTTTATTCTGAATAGTCCTTTTCAGCTTCCTGCGGGTAAGTCGTATGCGTTGTCGCCGCAGACTTACTTGAAGAGCGAGGCAGAATCAGACTTCACGTTCATTGGTGGTCCGGGAGCGAATGGCATCGATCCGAATATTCAGCAGCCTTACACAGAATCCTGGAATGTCGGGATTCAGCGGCAGTTGGGCGAAACCCGGGCGCTTGAGATTCGTTACGTCGGCAATCGAACCTTGCGGCAGTGGATGTATGAAGATATTAATGAGGTCAACATCTTCCAACCCGGACCGTTTGGGGTTCTGACCAACGTTAAGGCCGCGCAACAGAATTTGGCGGCTAACAATGCCAGTAATATCCCCAGCTACCAAGGTTCGTTCGCCAATCATGGTCTTCCAGGGCAAAAGGCAACCCCATTATTCGATGCGGCATTCGCAGGGGAAGGGGCTGGCCCAGACGGAAGTCTTGCCGATTACACCAACGGCAATTTGTCAACCATGGTGACTATGGGCGAGGCGGGGTCGATTGGCGGCAGGCTCGACAACAACAATGGGACCGCGCCTTATTTTTGCAATCTGGTCGGTTCCGCGTTTGGCCCCTGCACCAATCCTCTGAACGGCGTGAACTACGCCGGCGGCGCGGGAGCCGGCCTGCCCAGCAACTTCTTCCAGGCGAACCCCTACGCGGCGGGAAACTCGGCGCTCTACCTGGTAGCTGAAGGCTACTCAAACTATAACGGCTTGCAAGTAGACCTACGCCAGAGGCAGTGGCACGGCGTGCAATTCGATGCCAACTATACTTGGAGTCACACTCTCGGGTTGACCACCCCGAATAACTGGCAAGGCCAAACTTACACCTTCACCCTGCGCGATATGCGTCTGGGATACGGGCCGTCTCTCTTCGATATTCGGCACTCCTTGAACCTCAACGGTACCTACGACCTTCCTTTTGGCAAGGGCAAACCATTTGCGAACCAGGGAGGCGTTGTGGATAAGATTGTCGGAGGCTGGACTCTGGGCTCGATTTTCAACTTTCAAACCGGAACTCCGTTCCTGCTGGGTGGCGGCAGCGGAAACGGCGATCCCTACACTGCCAGCACGTTCAACAATGACCCGAACGCCGATGGGCTGGGAGACGGCGGCGTCGAGTTGCATGGGGTGACCGCGTCGCAATTGCAGAGTTCCGTGGGCGTTTACCACATCCCCGGGCAGGCGGCTGTGGACTTCATCAATCCCAAGTACTTGGCCAACAATGGAACCGGAGGCGGAGCCAACCCCGCCTACATCACTCCCAATGTTACGGCGGGTACCATCGGTCAGCGAGTGTGGTTGTACGGGCCCCACTTCTGGAACGACGACTTGTCCATCAGCAAGCGGTTTCCGATTCGGGAGGGTATTCGATTCACATTCCAGGCGGAGATGCTGAATGTGTTCAACCACCCCAATTTTCAGCAGGGAGTCGGGAGTGGATGCAACTACTACTGTACTTTTGCTGGCGGATCCTTCCCGTTTATTCAGGGTTCTGGTTTTGGAATTGGCGGGATTTCGCCCAACTACAACAGCCAGTCTCCTAACCAAGGCGCACGCGTCATCGAGCTGAGAGCGAACATCGAGTTCTGAGAACTGCTGGATGGCTGATCGAGATCGAGATGCATTCGCCGGGTGCGAAGAAGTTTGTCGCTTCCGGCGGATGCATTTTTAGTTACCTTCTTGTTTGCCGGAACCTTAACGAGATGATCTCCAATTGGTTTCTACGGAATATCCCGACTGCGCTACTGTCTCTTGCGCTGCCGGCTGCGCTTGCGCAAGGCACGCTAGAGGATTACCAGCGCGCCGAACGGTTTCTTCCGGGGAACGTTCGACATCTAGTTCACGTCGCGGATGTGATGCCGCACTGGATCGAAAAGACCAATCGCTTCTGGTACCGCAGAGTTGGATTGAAAGAGACCGAATTCGTTCTGGTGGATGCGGAGCAGAACACGAGCGGTCCTGCTTTCGATCGCGAGCGATTGGCCGCGGCGCTTTCCCACGCTGCCAAGCAAGACTATTCTCCCTCGGCTTTGCTCTTTTCTGAAATAGAGTTTGTAGACAGCGGCAAAGCAGTTCGTTTCTCCGTCGCAGGTTCGCAATGGACCTGTCCGCTTGCCACCTACAAATGCGAGAAAGAGCAGGCGCATTCGGAAAAACCAAACGAGGTTCTGTCCCCGAACAAACGCTGGGTGGCGTACGTGAACGAACATAACCTGTTCCTGCGGGACGTTTCCACGGGCACGGTGTTGCAGCTGACCCACGACGGGGTGGCCGGATGGGATTACGCGACCCCACTTCCTTCGCTGCGCCTGATGGTCGACCAAGGTACGGAAGATGCGAAGCAGCCTGCGGCGGTCTTCTGGTCTCCGGATTCGTCCAAGCTCCTTACTTACCGAATTGACTCAAGGAATTCAGGCCGGTTCACCAGTGTACAATTCGTCCCGCCCGATCAACTGAGGCCGCGGGCCTACACCTATGTTTATCCATTGCCGGGTGAAGTGCTGGCGAAGGCCACTCCGATTATCTTCGACATCGAATCGGGCAAGCGGATTGACTTGCATGCCTCGATCGAGCTGCCGTTTCAGGACGGACCCGGGTTTGACTGGTTTCCTGACAGCAAAAGCTTTTACTACGACGACGATGAGCGCGGATACAAGGCGAAAGAGTTGCGGGTGGTGGACGCCTCGACTGGAGAACAAAAGGTCCTGGTACGCGAGCAGGCAGATTCGTATGTCGATCCTGGAGAAACGTTCTACCGCTTCAGCGATGCCACTGGAGAGATTCTCTGGTCGTCAGAGCGTGATGGCTGGAATCACCTTTATCTCTACAGCCGGAAGAACCTACAGATGGAGAATCAGGTCACCCAGGGGTCGTGGGTGGTGCGTCAGATCGAACACATCGACGAGAAGAACCGGCATGTCTACTTCCTGGCCAACGGGCGCGAAAAGAATGAAGACCCTTACCAGGCGCACTTGTATGGCATCGGTTTTGATGGGAAGGGGTTGCAGTTACTCTCGCCGGAGAATGCCAACCATTCTGTCAGTGTCTCGCCGGATGGCACGTTCTTCGTAGATAACTATTCTCGTCCGGACTTGCCCGGGGAAGCCGTCTTACGGCGTACCAAGGATGGCTCCGAAGTCCGTGTTCTTGAAAAGACTGACGCGAGTGAATTGCTAAAGACTGGATGGAAGTTCGCGGAGCCATTTCAAGGGAAAGCTGCGGACGGCATCACAGATCTCTGTGGGTTGATCTGGCGGCCGTCGACTTTCGAATCGACGAAGAAGTATCCCGTCGATGAGTTCGTCTATACCGGCCCACAGTGGTTTTTTGTGCCCAAAAACTTTGGCAGTACGCTGTGGCTGCAGTCGGTGGCGGAATTGGGGTTCGTGGTCGTGATGGTGGATGGCCGAGGCACCGCCGGGCGCTCACGGGCTTTTCACCAGTTCTCATACAGGAATCTCGGCGGGTCCTTCGAAGACCACGTAGCCATGATCAAGCAAATGGCCGCGCGCTATCCCTATATAGATGCAACGCGAGTTGGAATCTTCGGTACCTCAGCGGGAGGTTACGGCGCAGCTCACGCCATGCTGGCCTTTCCTGAGTTCTACAAAGTCGGAATTTCTACCTCGGGCGATCACGACGCGCGCCTAGATAAGGCATGGTGGAATGAGGCTTATCAGGGATATCCCGTGCAGGAGGACTACGCGGCGCAGTCGAATGTGACCATGGCGGGGCGTCTGCAAGGGCATCTGCTGCTGGAGCACGGGGACATCGATGACAACGTCCATCCGGTGGAAACGATTCGTTTCGTCGACGCGTTGATGAAAGCGAATAAGAACTTCGACATGCTGTTTGTACCCAACATGTTTCACGGGGAGAGCGGAGAACATGGGTTGTATCTGGTTCGGCGCCGGTGGGACTACTTCGTCCAATATCTCCTCGGTGTCACGCCGCCGGTCGACTTCGAGATCAAAGAGGACCGGGAACCGGATGGTAACGCGCGGCGCCGAAGGCGTTGAAACTTTGAGCAGGGTTAACCCCAAGTAAGCAGCGAGCGAGGACCTTATGCACCGACGCGATTTCCTGCAGGGAGTAGCAGTCACCGCAGCGGGCCTTGAGGTTCTGTCCCGAAGCATGGGAGCGACTGGGCAAACAAAAACTCCTTATACCCACCGAGGTGGTCAAAAAACTACCGGTGTCGTCGCAGTCTCCCTCGAAGGGCACACGGCGGTTGCGGAATTCAAGACCAAAACGGATTCGTGGAAAGTCTATGAAGACCTGCGTACTCGTGAGGGGTCTCTGGTGTTTGTCTCGTCATCCGGGGAAACGCGAGTGCTCGCCAAGAGCGCCGAAGCCTCGATGCCCGAAGGTAATCCGTACCTGGGGCTCGCTCTCAAGGATATAGGGCTGTCCTCACCCGATCTCCTCGCAGACCGTCTTCTGCAGGACGGAGACCCCGATCCTGAACAGGTGAAGTCGGCAGCGCCGCCCATGGCGTCGGCTGAGAAAAACCCACGCACCTGGACCACCTTTGTCGGTACCAGGGAAGCTTACGACGTCACTCCGGTATACCGCAGCGGCAACACGCGGACTTACCATCCGATTCAGTATTCTCCCCAACTGCATGAGGCGCTGAAGAATAAGCAGCTCTATGACGGCTTAGTCGGTGGGTGGATGCCAGCGGTCCGCAAGGTGATTCCGATCTCCGATCATGCTTACTGGGAAGTGATCCTGTTTGGCGATGTAGGAGCTGACAAGAACAAGTACATCGTGCACACCTGGCATCGCACAGCGCGTGTTGAAGACGGCAAGATTGCCAACGTGGTTTATGGCCACAGCTATCCTGCCTATCCGCCCGGGCGCGAAGATCCACAACCTGGGGAGTTCTATCGCGCCCTGCTCGCCTTTGCGGAATATTGGGACGAACAGTTGCACGATGTTGCTCCGGCTTCGCTTCCACAGAACGTATGGGCGGAGATGTCGAAGCATTCATTCGCGAAAGAATTGATGACACGCCCGGGCGGCGTGTATCCCAAGTATGGAGCTGTCGATCGCGACTACGCAGGTTCGGAATACGACGGCTTTCAGGATGTCTTCACCAGCGCGATCTACACCAATATGGAATGGGGCCGTCTGGAGACTGCACGGCTTTTTATCGACAACTACTTCACAGAATATGTGGATTCCAAGGGAATGGTCGACATGCGCGGCCCCGAGACCGCGCAGTTCGGCATGACACTTTCCCTGCTGGCTCGCTACTTCAATTACAGCGGCGATGCCGCGTTGATATTGAAACACCGTTCGAAGATCGAAGCCACGGCCAAGCTGCTGGGAGATATGCATGACGAGAGTCTTCGCCTGCCGCCGGAGAATCCCGGCTATGGATTGATCCGAGGATGGAGTGAGTCGGACTCATGTCTCAGCGAAAATCCGTCTTTGTACTGGCAGCCTTACTACGCCAACAGCGCGTTCGCGGCGCGGGGGTTCAAAGACATCGCTCGAGCCTGGACCAAACTGGCGCACAGCAACTCTTCGCCTGGTGTGGAGCAACTGGCGCAAGGCTGGCTTAAGCGCAGCCAGACGCTCCAGGAACGGACGGTCGAAAGCATCGGGAAGAATTTCCAGAATGACAAGATGCCACCATACATTGGATTGTTTCCTGGTACGGCTCTTACTTTCCGCGAGTCGCTTGAGAAGGAGCGGCCCAGCCCGCAGCAATGGCCGCACCGTCCGTATGCTGAATTGCTTCAGGCGGATGTGCTGCCGCCACGCCTGGCGAATCAGGTAATCGACTGCATGCGGGCTTACGGAGCGACCACTCTCGGAGTCGTGGCCAACGTATGGCGTTTTCAGGAGGATGGCCGCGAAATTCTTGGCTTTATCTCGTATGGATACGCACAGGCGCTCCTGCGGCTAGACCGCATCGAGGAATTTCTGTTATTTCTCTATTCCCATCGGTATCATGCGCACACGCGGGGGAGTTGGACCGCTGGAGAAGTGACGGGGATTACGGGCGATTCTGGGACCTATTGCGTTCCGGCGCAACAGACCATTCCGCTGCTAGTTCGTTGGATGCTCGTGCTGGAAGACTCGGATGAAGACCGGTTATACCTGGCAAAGGGTGTGCCGCGCGAATGGGTTGTTTCAGGGAAGGAAATTCGGATTGAGCAGGCTCCCACGCGGTGGGGAAGGGTCAGTTTCAACTTGGTGACCAACCCGAGTTTCAAGTCCGTGGTTGGGCACCTGGAACTGATTGGAGCGAGAGCACCCAAAGAGGTCCATTTCAAGCTCCGCCTTCCTGTGCAGACGTTGTTCCAGAATGTGACTGTGAACGGGCAGCCAGCGATTCTGGGAGGGGTTCACAAGGACACTGTCATCATCACTACGGGACACGAGAAGAAGTTCGAAGTTGTTGGGCATCTTGGCTGACTGCGGCTCGGGTTCTCTGCGACCGCTTGCGGTGAAGCTGTCAGATGCGGCGGCTATACTGATTCACGAGGCATTCTCACACTATGAAAAAGCTCATCTTGATTGCTTTTGCTCTGGGCTGTGTCCAGTCCGCGGGCGCGGAGAATTCCAGCGTAGCTACCACTCCTCCGATGGGATGGAATAGCTGGAACCATTTTGCCTGCAAGGTTACGGCCGCCGATGTTCGATCTGCTGCCGATGCAATCGTCAGCAATGGGATGAAGGACGCGGGCTACATTTACGTGAATATCGATGATTGCTGGGAAGGCGTCCGGAATGAGAAGGGAAGAATCCAAGCGAACCAGAAGTTTGGGGATATGAAGGCCCTGGTGGATTACGTTCACGGGAAGGGACTGAAGATCGGCATTTATTCTTCCCCCGGCCCCAAGACGTGTGCGGGATATGAAGGCAGCTACGGACATGAGGAGCAGGATGCGCAACAGTACGCCGACTGGGGGTTCGACTACCTGAAATATGACTGGTGCAGCGCGGAGAAGGTCTACCGGCGCGACCAGATGCCCGAGGTCTACAAGAAGATGCACGATGCGCTGCTGCGGACTGGAAGGCCGATCGTCTTCAGTTTGTGCCAGTATGGCTTCGGTCGCGTGTGGCGATGGGGAGCGTCGGTCGGCGGAAATCTTTGGCGCACCACCGAGGACATCGACGATCACTATGACCGGATGTCTGTGATTGGATTCGATCAGGATGGTCTTGAACCATTCGCTGGACCGGGGCATTGGAACGATCCTGACATGCTCGAAGTGGGCAACGGCGGTATGAATCATGATGAGTATGTGACTCACATGAGTTTGTGGGTCCTTCTGGCTGCTCCGCTGCTAGCGGGAAACGACTTGTCGAAGATGACTCCGGAAACCCTCGACATACTTACGAACAAGGAGGTCATTGCCGTCGATCAGGACGCGAAGGGAGTTCAGGGACGCCGGATCACGCAGGAGGGCCCGCTCGAGGTTTGGGCCAAGCCGCTGGCAGATGGCGGTGTTGTAGTGGGTCTTTTCAACCGCGGCGAGTCCGTCAATCCTGTAACCGTGAGCTTTAAGGACATCGCGGTGCAGGCCTCAGCGACGGTGCGCGACCTCTGGAAGCACAAGGATCTTGGTTCTTTCAACGGAAGCTATACCGGAGAGGTTCAGCGCCACGGCGCGGTTTTGATAAGGGTCCGATGATTCGCAGGAGGCGCTGGGCCACCGACGTCAGCCTAGGACTTCAAGACACGGGCGCCGTTCCCTGAAGTCAATTGCGTAGCCGCTCGTTTTTCCTCAAGGACTTTCTTGAGCGACTCGCCGGCGTACTCGATATGCTGGCGCAGCAATTTGCAAGCTCCGGTCACATCGCGCTGGCGACAGAGATCCAGAATCTGGTGATGTTCCTCATTGGCGCGCTTCATTCCATGAGTCAGGTATAGCTGCAGACGCGTATATCTTTCGCCGCTGTTGTTGACGTTGCGGATAATAGCCATGAAACGAGGCTGATTGGTGCGCGAGTAGAGGATGGAATGAAATTGCCAGTTCAAGCGCCCCCACGCGGAGACGTGGTCTTCCCGCTTAAGTTCACTTACATACTTCAGCAAAACCGCTTCCGCTTCTGAGAAATCCTCCTCCGTTAGGAGCGGCACCGAGAGTTTCAAAACCTCAGGTTCGAGCAACGCACGAATTGAAAAGAGCTCTCCGATGTCATCGGGGGACAATGCTGGTACAACTGCGCCCCGGTTCGGGACGATTGCAATCAGACCTTCAGCATCAAGCTGGCGCAACGCTTCTCGAACCGGAATACGGCTGACCTGGTACTGAGTCGCGATGGCATCCTGACGGAGTTGAGCGCCTTCCGGAATATCTCCGCGAATGATCTGGTCGCGCAACTTGTCGGCAACCGCCGAAGTGAGCGACTGTCGCGGGATTGCTGAATCCGATGCGGTTTCTAAGTCCATCTTCAAGAGCTGCCATCAGAATTCGGCAGCGTATTTCCTAGTACAAACGCAATGTCTACTATATCGCATATTATATGCAAGAGAGCCGCTTCTAATGCCCCACAGCGACCGGCGGAAGATGCTCTTCCAGGTACCTCGCCAGCAGGCAATAAAGGTGATAGGCAGTCCCAGGTCCCTCCATGATGGCATGGGTCCGTCCAGGGTATGCCATAAAGTCGAACGGCTTCCCTAGCTCCACCAATCGGTTGACCAGCAACTCCGTTCCCTGGTAGTGGACGTTGTCATCCCCTGAGCCATGCACCAGCAACAATTTGCCCTGCAGGCCGTCGGCAAAATTGATGGGAGAACCGGCCTTATAGCCCTCGGCATTGTCCTGCGGCAGTCCCATGAAACGCTCTTGGTAGATACTGTCATACAAGCGTTGGTCCGCGACCGGGGCTACAGCCATTCCAACCTTATATAGTTCCGGATGGCGGAACATTAGGTTGAGAGTATTGGAACCTCCACCGCTCCGGCCCCAGACGGCAACACGATTCGGATCAATGTAGGGTCTGGCTTGTTCGAGGGCTTGTAGAGCCAAAGCCTGCTCTTTTGAGGACAGAACTCCAACCTTGCCGTACACGACTTTGCGCCAGGCCCGTCCCTTTGGAGCGGGTGTCCCGCGGTTGTCGAAGCTTAGGATGATGTAGCCCTCTTGAGCCAGGGCTCGATGAAAGATTCCGTTCCAGTCGTCCCACCTGTCGACTACAGTCTGCGCTGCCGGTTCGCCGTACACATAGATGAGGGTCGGGTATTTCTTGGCGGGGTCGAAGTCTTTCGGTTTGACGAGCCAACCATCCAAGGTTACCCCCTCCCCGAGATCTGCGCGAAAAAATTCCGTTGGGCTGGAGACAATATTCTTAACCACAGAGCGCAGTTTCGCGTTGCCCTCAAGAGTTCGGAGAGATTGGTGATCCGGTAAACGAACGAGATCGGTTACCGGCGGTGTGTCGAATGTCGAATAGCTGTGGATGGCCCAGCGCAGGTCCGGCGAAACGTCGTAGGAATGGGTTCCTGGTTGGTTCCCCGGTGTCAGCCGCTCGGGTGTTGCTTTCCCATCGAGCCGGGTGCGGTAGAGATAGCGCTGGGTGGCGTTTTCTGGGGAAGCGGTATAGTAGATCCACTGTTCCTCGGTATCAACTCCAAGGAGATCAACTACATCGAATGCCCCAGGTGTCACCAGATGAACCTGATTACCATCCCGGGCAATCAGGTAAACGTGCCGCCAGCCGTCCTGTTCGCCGAGCCATAGAAAATCCTTGCCGCGATGCAGCCATTTCAAGTCGTCGACTACATCCACCCAGGCGCTGTCAAGGTCCTGGTAAACGCTCCGCACTGCGCCTGTTTTCACCTCCGCCAGCAGTACGTCGTTGGTGTTTTGCAGACGATTCAAGTGCTCCAGGACCAGCGACTCGGAGTCTCCGGCCCATTCCATACGCGCAATGTAGTTGTCGTTCGCATAGCCTGGAACCTGCATCCATCGAGTCTCACCACCAACGGACGGAACGACACCGATGCGAACGGAAGAATTGGGCGTTCCTGGCTCGGGGTAGGGAATCTGCCGAACGGTAGGATAGACTCCGAATTCGGGATAAGGGATACTCGTCACCACTTTGTACGGCGCGCCTGTGTCATACATCAGGGTGAACGTCTTTACCGTACTGGTGTCGAACTGCCAGTAGGCAATGCGTTTGCCATCCGGGCTCCACCGGAACCCGTCGCGGACATCAAACTCTTCTTCATAAACCCAGTCCGAGGTGCCGTTGACAATCTTTTCCGAACCGTCTGAAGTTACCCGCGTGATTTCTCCGCTTTTGAGATCTTCAACATAGATATTGTTGAAGCGGACATATGCCACCTTTGCTCCGTCGGGCGAGAATTTCGCGAACATGAGGGTGGAGGGTGGCCCTCCGTTTCCCAGTTTGCTCAGAGCTCCAGATGTCCGGTCCAGCACCCAATAGTCGCCGCGCGTGTTCTGGCGCCAGACGCGCTTTGAATTGGTGAAGATCAAGGTCCGGCTCATGTCGGCTGACAAGGCATAGTCCTCAATGGAGATCGGCTTCTTAGCGTCAGGCGGTATAAGTTGCTGGGCAGAGACCAAAACTTCCCGATGTGCGGTAGCGGTGTCGTAGCGCACGACATCGGTTCCTTCTTGGCCCTGGGCGGAGGGCTCCAGGGTGGTATAGGACTGTCCTCGATTCAGCCAGCGCACCGGTCCGAAGGATTTGACTGCGAAGTCCTGTTCAACAAACGCGCGACGCAGAATCTCGGTCGTGGCTGGAGACTGCGCCTTGACGGTGACCGCGGCGAGGCAGGCAACGGCTATCGAAACAGCAACCCTTCGTAGCAACTGAGTCGAAGGCATTAATTTCGGTCTGCAGATGCGCTGCCCCCCACTGGCGTTTACGAACATCGATTCCCTCCAGGAAACTACGGTCTTAATCTCCACTCTGAACTCTCAGGATCAGCGGGCTACCGCTGAGAAGCCTGCCATTCCGCTCCACATTCGTCGTGACGGGCCGATGATCGGGGATCTCGTAGATTTTGGCTTTCCAGATCGAGTTTGCCGGTCAAGGTGGAGACATGGAGGATAAGAAATAGGTTTGACGATTGCATATTGTATCCATAAAATACGACTGGCGCATACATAAATAAAGGATACGGCGTACGTCCTGTTATTAGGGCATTCTGTGGGACGTACTGGGAACATCGGAAAAATGACGGAATGCCAAAGAGTCCGAGTGATCGATTCCCACACCGGGGGCGAACCGACTCGCCTGGTGGTGAGCGGCGGCCCTGACCTGGGGGCCGGTTCGTTTGCCCACCGGTTGGAATGTTTTCGCGACAAACACGACCGTTTTCGCTCCGCGGTTGTCAACGAGCCGCGGGGCTCCGACGTTATGGTTGGCGGGTTGCTTTCCGATCCCTTGGATCCCAATTGCGCTGCCGGTGTGATTTTCTTTAACAACGTTGGCTATCTAGGAATGTGCGGTCACGGAACCATCGGTCTTATTGCGACGCTAGCGTACATGAAACGCATCGGATCGGGAGAGCACAAGATAGAAACGCCGGTGGGAATAGTAAGCGCCGTGCTGGATGGAAGCGGCGAGGTTACGGTCAACAACGTGGCAAGTTATCGCAGCGCCGCAAATGTCGCAGTCGACGTACCGGGATACGGTGAAGTAAAGGGGGACGTGGCCTGGGGAGGGAACTGGTTCTTCCTGGTGCGCAATCACACGATGGAACTGGCGCTGAGCAACGTCGAAGAACTAACGGCTTTCACTTGGGCGATCCGGCTGGCGCTACGCGACCGAGGCATCGCAGGTGCCGACGGCAAGGAGATTGACCATGTCGAGCTGTTTGGCCCGTCTCAACTTCCGGGAGTGGATAGCAAGAATTTTGTGCTCTGTCCGGGCAAAGCCTATGATCGTTCTCCCTGTGGCACAGGAACCAGCGCCAAGCTGGCTTGCCTTTACGCAGATGGCAAAATACGCGAAGGCCAAACCTGGAAACAAGAAAGCATTGTTGGCAGTGTGTTTGAAGGCAGTGTGAAGGTGCGGGATGGGAAGGTATATCCGAGTATCAAGGGATCGGCATTTGTGAACGCGGAAGCCGAGTTGGTGCTGGATCCGCGTGACCCGCTGTGCTTGGGCATTCGCGCATGAGCAAAGCAGCGTATGACGTAGTGGTTGTCGGCGTTGGCATTGTGGGCGCAGCGTGCGCCGATGAATTCTCGCGCCGCGGGCTGAGCGTTGCGGCGGTAAGCGGGGACATCATCGGAAGCGGCGCAACCGCCGCTGGCATGGGGCACATCGTTGCCATGGACGATTCCGATGCCCAGTTTGCGCTGACACGCTACTCCCAGCAACTATGGCAAGAGTTGAGACCGGAATTGCCAGATGACGTCGAATACGAGCAGTGTGGGACGATCTGGGTGGCAGCGGACGACGAGGAAATGATCGAGGTACGGCGCAAGCAAGACTACTACGGCAAACGTGGAGTTCCGACGGAAGTACTCGATGCGAAGGCTTTGCAGTGTCTGGAGCCCAGCCTTCGCGCGGGAATGGCTGGGGGTCTTTTGGTGCCGGAAGATGGTGTCCTGTACCCGCCGTGTGCGGCTCGGTTCCTCATGGGCCGCGCTCAGGAACGAGGAGTGAAGCTCCGACTGGGTGTAAGTGTGGCGCAGATTGGCCAAGGGCTGGTTCGACTCACGGACGACTCGGAAATGTCCGCGGCGATCATCGTAAATGCTGCCGGGGCTTCCGCCCCTGATCTGACGCCGGGACTTGAGATCAAGAAGAGGAAGGGCCATCTGGTCATTACGGATCGCTATCCCGGATTCGTGCGGCATCAGTTGGTGGAACTTGGCTATTTGAAGAGTGCTGGCTCCGCGAGCGGAGATTCGGTGGCGTTCAATGTGCAGCCTCGCCGAACCGGTCAGATTCTTATCGGATCATCGCGGCAATACGGTGCGGAGCATACGGGAGTGGATCGCTCCATGCTAGTGCGGATGCTCCAGCGGGCGCAGGAATACATGCCGGGCCTGGCTCAGATGTCGACGGTGCGCACCTGGACGGGATTTCGCGCCGCAACTCCCGACAAGCTTCCGCTGATTGGGCAGTGGACAGGGGACAAGTCCGTATTCCTAGCGACCGGGCACGAGGGATTAGGAATTACGACATCTCTGGGAACAGCTCATATTCTGGCTGATCAGATCACCGGCACAAGGCCGGAGATTCCCGCAGAACCCTACCTGCCGTCGCGAACCGTGAAGGAGCATGTGCATGCCTAGTCAAGTCACGATTAGGGTCAACGGGGCGCCGGTCGTGGTGCCCTCGGGCGCGACCGTAGCAGTTGCCATGGCGCTGGCCGGACAGGCTTGCCGAACGTCCGTCAATGGTGAGCCGCGTGGCCCCCTGTGCGGCATGGGAATTTGCTTTGAGTGTCGCGTAGCCATTGATGGAAAACTGCATTGCCGGAGCTGCCAGGTGTTGTGCGAGCATGGCATGGAAGTCAGTACCGAGAACTGAAGAGAAAAAGAGATGACCAGAGAAGTGTATCGCCGTTTCGATGTCCTCGTGATTGGCGGAGGGCCTGCCGGCATGGCGGCCGCTGCTCGAGCAGCAGAGTGTGGCGCACGAGTGGGGATCGTCGACGACAATTTCAGTCTCGGCGGACAGATCTGGCGGGGCCAGTCGGACGAGGTCCAGAAGACGGATGCTTCGAAATGGGCTGAGCGAGTACGCCAGTCAGGAGTTATCGCTCTCTGTGGACTGCGTGTAGTGCACCAGCCCGAAGCTGGTTTCCTGATGGCGGAAAATGCCAAGGGTTTCTGCGAACTTGCCTACGAGAAGCTTGTCCTGGCAACCGGGGCCAGAGAACGATTCCTGCCCTTTCCCGGCTGGACCTTGCCGAATGTGATGGGCGCGGGTGGTCTGCAAGCGATGGTGAAGTGTGGCCTGCCGATTCGCGGCAAGCGTGTGATTGTTTCTGGCACAGGTCCTCTGCTGCTGGCAGCTGCGGCATTCCTTCGCAAGCACGGCGCGGAGATACCGGTGATTTGCGAGCAGGCATCATTGGGGAATCTGGCGAACTTTGGCTTGGCACTATTGGGATGGCCAGCAAAGATCCTTCAAGGGCTTCAGTTAAAACGAGATCTCGCGGGCGTTCCGTTTGCGGCAAACAGTTGGCCGCTCGCCGCTCACGGCCAGCAGACTCTCGAAAGCGCAACCGTCGTCCGCGCCGGGAGAGTCGAAACTATTCCGTGTGACTACCTGGCCTGCGGTTTTCATCTGGTTCCGAATGTCGAATTGCCTTTGCTCCTGGGGTGTGCCGTCGGAAATGGCTCTGTGCAGGTGGATGACTTTCAGAAAACTACCGTCTCATCGGTTTTTTGTGCCGGCGAACCGACGAGCATCGGAGGCGTCGAGTTGGCGCTCATCGAAGGTCAGATTGCGGGCTTGGCTGCGGCCGGACACACTGCGGAAGCGACCGCATTGTTTGGCAAGCGCAAGAAGGAGCGCCGCTTTGCGCAAGTGCTCGATCGCACATTCCGTCTCCGCTCAGAGCTGAGGAGCCTGCCTAAGTCCGAAACCATGGTCTGCCGTTGCGAGGACGTTTCCTATTCGCGCCTTCGGGAGCAGACCTCATGGCGTGCCGCCAAGCTGCACACGCGTTGTGGCATGGGTCCGTGCCAGGGACGAGTGTGCGGCCCCGCAACGCAGTTTCTCTTCAAATGGAATCCGGATTCGGTTCGGCCGCCGGTTTTCCCCGCCCGCGTTGAAACGCTGGCGGCTATCGCAGGCCCGTTGGAACAGCGGTACAGCGAAGTAACAGGAGGACACGAATGAACTGGAAAGGCGTGATGCCCGCAATCACCACCGGTCTTACCGAGGATCTGCGTGTCGATCACAGCTTCATGACGAAACATTGCCGCTGGTTGTTGGACAACGGTTGCACGAGCATCGTCGCGCTCGGTTCGTTAGGGGAGGGCGCGACGCTGTCGTTCGACGAGAAGGTGGAGATCCTCCGCACTTGTGTCGCGGCGGTGCATGGGCGTGGTCCGGTGGTGGCTTCCATCTCGGCGCTCACGACTTCCGAGGCCGTAGGGCTCGCGAAGGCGGCCGCAGAGCTCGGCTGCGACGCTCTAATGGTGCTACCACCGTATGTCTATCAGGGCAATTGGCGGGAAATGAAGACCCACGTTGCAATGGTGTTCGAAGCGACTCCGCTTTCCTGCATGCTCTACAACAATCCCGTCGCCTACGGAACGGACTTCCTTCCTGAACAAATTCGCGAATTGGCGGTCGAACATGAGAACTTCGAAGCGGTGAAGGAGTCGAGCACGGATGCCAGGCGGGTATCTGCCATCCGCGCACTGCTCGACCGCCGCCTGGAGATCTCCGTTGGCGTGGACGATGGTGTGCTCGAGGCGATCGGGGTGGGGGCGACCGGTTGGATTGCCGGCCTGGCCAACGCGCTGCCGCGAGAATCGGTGGACCTGTTCAATTACGGCATGAATGGAGAGAGTGACAAGGCGTTTGAGTTGTATCGCTGGTTCCTGCCATTGCTGCGTATGGACACGGTGCCGAACTTCGTTCAGCTCATCAAACTTGTGCAAGCCGAGGTCGGGATGGGGAATTCCCGTGTACGTCCGCCGAGGCTTGAACTGGTGGGGAACGAGCTGGAGCTGGCGAGAAAGATCATTTGTGATGCGCTGTGCGCGAAACCGCAGCCCGTGGGCAGCTATGCGTTGCCCAACAGAAAGTAAAGTCACAGAAGATGGCAAGACTCTCAGGGCGGTCACTGATCGGGTTTCGGGAGGGCGGCGGCTCAGCAGAGGCGCTCTACGCGACCGATCCTGCTACCGGGCAACGTCTGCAGCCGGGATTCGTTCCGGCAACCGCAGACGAAGTAGAACTGGCCGTCCGCTTGGCGTCGGAGGCCTTTGGGGCCTACAGCCGCACGCCGGGCCGTGACCGGGGCGCGTTCTTACGCACGATCGCGGCGAAGATAGAATCCATCGCGGGTGAGGTTGTCGAGCGCGCGGGACGGGAGACTGCTCTGCCTCAAGCGCGTTTGCAGGGTGAGACTGCGCGCACCTGCGCTCAGCTTCGTTTGTTTGCTCAGGTTGCGGAGGAAGGTTCGTGGGTCGCAGCGCGTATTGACTGCGCCGACTCTGACCGCAAGCCCACTCCCAAACCGGATATTCGCTCCGTGCTGCGTCCGCTGGGTCCGGTCGTTGTATTCGGTGCCAGCAACTTTCCATTGGCCTTTTCCGTTGCCGGGGGAGATACCGCTTCGGCGCTCGCGTCTGGAAACCCCGTCATCGTGAAAGCCCATGGGGCGCATCCCGGTACGAGCGAGCTCGTGGGCCAGATGGTTCGAGAGAGCGTTCGGGAGTGCTGTGTGCCAGAAGGCGTGTTCTCCCTTCTGTTTGGCAGTGGCGCCCAGATTGGCACCGCATTGATGAAACACCCTTTGATGAAAGCCGGAGGCTTCACGGGATCACGCGCTGCAGGAAGAGTGTTAATGGACGTGGCAGCTGCACGCCCCGAACCGATTCCATTCTACGCAGAAATGAGCAGCACCAATCCGGTCTTCATTCTGCCTGGCGCGCTGCGAGAACGTGGCGAGAACATTGCGGTAGGACTGCACAGTTCGTTCACCATGGGAGCCGGCCAGTTCTGTACCAAGCCGGGAATGGTGTTTCTCCCGCACGGCAACGATGCCGCCTCGTTTACGGACAAGTTGCGGCAACTAGTGGCCGCATCGACGCCGTTCCATCTGCTGACCAGGAGCATTCGTTCTTCATATGATTCAGCCCTTGCCGGGCGGAAAGCCGACACTGCAGTCACGCTTGTTGCGGAAGCTCCCGAAGCGGAGCGGGAATCTGGCTTTGCCGTAAGCTCTGCGCTCTTTGAAACGGACGCAGCTAGGTTTCTAGGTTTGGACTTGGATGCGGAAATCTTTGGCCCCACGACGCTTCTCGTGCGCGACTCGAGCCGCGATCAAGTCCTTGCGATTGCCCGCTCTCTCGAAGGCCATCTCACGGCAACGATTCACGGCACCGAGCAGGATCTTCTTGATTTCGCCGATCTCATCGCGATCCTTGAGAACAAGGTCGGACGTCTTGTCTTTAACGGGTTTCCAACCGGCGTTGAAGTGTGCCACGCCATGGTTCATGGCGGTCCGTATCCCTCGACCTCGGACGGGCGCTCCACATCCGTCGGAACCCAGGCCATTTTCAGGTTTATACGGCCAGTCTGCTATCAAGGATTCCCCGACGAGGCATTGCCGGAAGAATTGAAGGACGCAAATCCCCTGGGAATCTGGCGCATGGTGGACGGACAAATGACGCGAGAGGCGACCTTGCCAGCGCTCTCGAGCCAGAAGTAACGATCGTTCACTGCGAAGCGGCGCTCACGACATTCTTGAAGTCAGCGATCCCGAGTTTGACCACTGTGCCAGGCGACTTGGGCTTCACTTCGTCCGCCGTGTTTTCTGTCTCGGGGATGGCCGCCGGCTTCTCAGTCCAGACTCCATAGACGCGGCCTCCCGATGCAGCGATCCCGCTGTAGTCACCGAAGAAAACTCCACCCGCTTCGAAGGGCTCGGTGGTCCACGAGTAATTCTGAAAGCTGCGGCCTCCATCCGTTGAGCGGGCTAATACGACGATCTGAGTGCGATTCTGCGGATCTCCCCGCCGGTCATAAAAAATAACGTTGGCTGCACCATCGATCGGATCGACCGCGAGCCATTGAAAAAACTGGTCTGCTCCGTTGTGGACAGAATCGTTGTTCACTCGTACCGGGGCGCTCCATGTTTCGCCACCATCGCTGGAGGTCGAACAGAAGACATCGAGGTCGCCGTTGCGGTAGTCGCTCCATGTCACGAAGAGTCGCCGGCTTCGGGGATCGACTGCAATCTGCGGGAATCCGTTTGCCCTTTCCAGGGTCTGCACCGCGAACATGATGGGAGCCGTATGGATGATTGCGCGTGCGCGAGAGAACGCCTTCCCGCCATCACTCGACGAGGTGAGCAGGATGTCATTCTCCTCACTCCAGACCGCGTATAGTGTGCCATCTGGAGCAACCGCGCCGGCGAAACCCTCTGCGGCGCCGTTATCATCGCGTGGCAGTCCGGGATAGCTGTCGATTTCGATCGGCTTGAACCACGTTTTACCGTCGTCGATAGAGCGCGAAAGCATTATTTCTGAATCTGTGAGCGTCCATCGTGTCCAACCTACATACAGACTTCCTGAATACGGGCTCTTGGTTGTGTCCGACACGATGTAGGGCTTGTCTTCCCACGGAATGCCAGGCTCAGTGGCGTGCTCGATGATTGGGATGTGGTTCGCCTCCCAGGTCTTTCCACCGTCGAGCGAGCGCCGGACGAACAGGCCGTTCCGCGAAGCGTTATGTGCCCAGTAGTTGAACGTGCCCAGCTTGTCGAACGCCATGTAGCAGATAAATGCATGACCCTGGACGTCATAAGCGGTGGATACATCGCCTGAAACACGGTAGTTCGGCGGTTCCACGCCCTCCGCGGCGTGCCAAGTGCCGCCGGCGTCTTGGGAATAGGACGCGTGGGCGTTGTCTTGAAACACTGCCACGACCTGTTGCGAATTGTTGGGATTGATCGCAATCGCCGGTTCCGTAAAGTAGCCAGGCGCTGGAGTCAGGGAGAACACTTCGGCGCCTGGAGCCTTCGGCAGCTCTTGAGCTAGCATCGATGTGGTCAGGGTTGCAACCACAGCAAATGCGGACATCCATCCGATCCAGGGATAACGTTGCGGGAGGAATCGCGCTTGCAATCGGTTGGGCATGTGTAGGGTACGTCTCCTATCCCGAAGACTAAATTAACTTAAGAGTTCCTTCTAAATGTCAGGGAACCTGGATATCCCTATTAAGCGTCGCCAAACGACGATCCTCGGAGTTTTGCACAACCTCACGGAGTAGGTACTCTCCCGGCTTCAACTGGAAGCTATCCCGCACGTCGACTCCCTTAGCTCGCATATCCTGCAGTTGGGAATCCTGGAGCTTCAGATCTGTGTGTTTTTGTTCTCCAGTCACCCATGTTCCATGGCTGTCATAAATCCCAGCCGCAAACGTCAGAGTTGACATTGCGGTCTCCCTCTTTGCGAAAGTAGACTGAGCCCAGATCCAGACTGATCAGCACGGCCAGTTCCTTCGTCTCCCCGGAACCCGGACCGATCCAGGTACTTACTTCAATTTTGAGTTGCTGGAATTCTTCCCGGGACGCAACCATCTGCTGAAGTTCTTTTTCCTGTTCAGCCTGCCGGTTCGATCCAGTCTTGATGGCAAGATAGCTACGACGGGCATGGACCAAGCCCCCATGCGGCGAGTTCACTAGCTTGACCTCCAGCTTATGCGATTTCCCGTCGAGGTTGGTTGGACGAAAGGCCAACGTGTAAGAGATTGGTTGCTCCGATAATCTGGCAAATCCCTCCTTCAGATCGTTATTGTTGCGAAAGTAACGGCCGCCGCTGCCTTCAGCCAGTTGGGAGAGCGCCGAAGACGCGGCTAAGTCGCGAGCTGTGTCGGACAAATGTAAGCGCCACATCACGTCTTCCATCCCCGGTTGGCCTTGTAGGGACGAGTCAACTTCCGGCATGAAAAGGACCAGGCCTTTGGGATCCAGTGAGCTGATCATAGTCTGCGTCTGCACGGCACGGTCGATAACCTCAATCTGATCCTGCAGGTCCTCTGACAAGAAACCCGCGGAGGTGAGGATGACTGCCTTTTCTCCGGGAATGTAGGCCATCCAGTTCACCAATTCATGTAACCCAGCGATGCTGCGCTGCGCCCGTCGCCGGTATTGACTCATCGTAGAGAAGGCCAACTGCCTGACGATGCTCTCGCCGCTTTTGCCCCCGGCAGGTGGCAATTCCGCAGATTGGCTTCTATCAACGCCAACTCGATTTCATTCTCATCGTCGTTACGATCGTAGATGTGCTGCGCCTGAAAATCCGTAAGACGAGGACAGTCCTGTTTTCTGCTTACAGGCACGGTGGACCTCAGACTGAAAAGAGCATCGTGCAGCGCCTTTAAATCGGAGGTGAGGTCCGCCTTGATGACACCCGAGGACGCGAAGACCGCCACACGGTCCGATGGCTGGAGGTATTTCTCTAAGTAACTATAAGCTGCATCGCGGGAATAGGTGATGTCTGCTGGTTCCATGTTCAGGTCGTCGAAGTAAAGAGCTAGAACATGAGGTGCCGACGCAACAGATGCAGGGGTCTGTTGCATCGATGAGGCCACGGGCAGCGACGAAATCGGAACCACGTGGGGAGGAACTTCGACCGAGAATTCAGATATCTTTTGCTCTTTACCGTTGTCAAAGAGCCTGAACCTGCCTTGGCTAAGGTTTTCCACCGGGTGCCCGTGTGCGTCGCGTACGACAACCCGTACGACCACTAGATTGCTCTCCACCCGCAGGCGGAACTGTTCGGCACTTTGGCTGGCAGGCGAGGTCTCCCCTGACGGCGTTTGGTTGACATTCTGTGCCACGCAGATTGACGACAGAAGAAAGCCGCTGACGATTACAGCAGTTGCTCGCCAGGGTGCCCACAGAGTAGCGTTTTCCAGTAGAACTCGATGCGGTTTCATGCCAGGAATTAACAGTTGTTTGCGGATCGCCATAAGTTCACTTACAGGGAACCGCCGCTCATTCACCAGCGCTGATGCACGTCGGCAAGGATGTTCGTTTCATAAATGCGCCGGATCGCCTCCATAGTTTCGCGCGTGATCGGCGGCAGATCCGAAGCGCCACAGTTGTCTGCAACCTGCTCCGGTCGCTTGCCGCCGGGGATGGCACAGGTAACGGCATCGAACATAAGGATCCAGCGCAGCGCGAACTGAGTCATGGAAACACCGGGCGGCAGCACAGAGCGAATCTCTTCGACCGCTTCCAGCCCGATATTGAAATCCACTCCTGAAAAAGTCTCCCCCACATCGAAGGCCTTCCCATGGCGATTGAAATTGCGATGGTCGTCCGCCACGAATGTGGAGTCGCGGCGGAACTTGCCCGTGAGCAGACCGCTGGCCAGCGGAACACGCGCAAGAATCCCAACTTGCTTCTGCCTGGCCTGCGGGAAGAAGAGTTCAGCCGGGCGTTGCCGGAAGCAATTAAAAATGATCTGCACGGTCTGGACAGTAGGGAACTCGATTGCCTTGAGAGCTTCTTCCACTTTCTCAACGCTGACCCCGTAGTAGCGGATCTTGCCTGCTTTCACGAAATCATCAAGGATGCCGAAAACTTCGGGCCGGTAATAGACCTCGGTGGGCGGGCAGTGAAGTTGCAACAAGTCAAGAGTGTCGGTGGCAAGATTTCGCAGGCTGTCTTCGACCCATGCGGTCAGGTTCTCGCGGCTATAGCCTTCGGCAACCTGGCGGAGCAATCGACGTCCCGCCTTGGTGGCAACAATGATCTCGTCCTTGCGACTCTTCTTGAGTTGCGCGATCAGGCGTTCACTGCGGCCATCACCATAGACATCGGCAGTGTCGATAAAATTGACCCCAGAGTCGACGGCCTTGTAAAGCGCAACCATGGCGTCTTTGTCGGAGACGTTGCCCCAGTCTCCTCCGATGGCCCACGCCCCAAAGCTGACGTCTGATATCTTCCACCCCGTGCGACCAAGCGTGCGGTAGTTCATTTGCCTCTTCTTCTTCCCGATGGTTTCCAACGTTCTAATATCAGCAGAGATGAACCGTGAAGCCTGGCCCTCGACGAGGGCAAGGACCCCAATTTTGTATATTATATATAGTTATGAGATACTCCAAGGCTCTTGGGGACTTATCTGCCAGGGGACCGACTGGAGTTCGACGTTGCTTGCTAACATTGCCTTCCGCCTAAAAAGGTTGGTTCCGGTGGATTTATGACCTGGACCCGACGACTTTATTCCGCGAATCCAGCTGTCCTTCTTGCCCTAATCTTCTCTTCTCTCGCGCTTGCTACCGCTCTCCCCCCGATAAGTCCTCGGCCGGAAGCCCCCACCCCGGCGAGGCTGCTGGATCTTTCATCGGTTGGGTATCAGGACCTCTCAGCAATGGCTCGCCGCTCGGGAGCAGCTAACCTGTCCCTAAATTTTCTCGACAACGATCACGTGTTGTTTACATTCAACCCCAAGAGACTTTTCGAGCGCCTTGCTGATTGTCCTCCGACTCACGACGACCGTCTCGTTCATGCCGCCGCGTTCGAGATCTCCAGCGGTAAGTTATTGAAGGAGACGAACTGGTATTTGCATGATTCACGGCGCTATCTTTGGCCTCTCGGTTCGGGCAGAGTTCTGTTGCGACGGCTGAACAGTTTCTACGCCGTCGACTCAGAATTGCACGAAAAACTGCTGCTGACCTCGCCCAGGGATGTGCTTTGGACATCGGTTACTCCGGACGGCAAACAGATCATCCTTGAGACTGCTGACGACCCTGCGGGACCGAATGGAAAGGCGAAATCAGGTCCGAGAACCAGAGTCCGGATTGAGTTCCTCGATGCCGACACTCTCATTGTTCAACGCGTCATCAAGTCCGAGAAGCAAGTCAACCTGGAAGGCACAAGCTCCGGGTTCGCCAGTGTGACTCCCGGACTCAGCGGGAGAGTCTGGCTCGTCCGTTTCGGAGCTTCGCAACAGGAGCGAGCGAATATCGCGAGAGTCAGATCCAGGCGCGCCCCCGACGTTCTGTACCTCAGCAGCAATACGTTGCTGATTGGCCGTGATTCCATGAGTGCACCGGGATACAGCGTGAGCGCGTTTACCGTCACCGGAAACCGCCTTTGGCGGCAGCACTGGGACGCGCACCGCTATACCGCCGTTATAGTACCGAGTGCGGACGGCAGTCGATTCGCAATCAGCACCTTGAGGCTAATCGATATACCCGCGCCTGACGCAGAGAGCGGTATTGCTGACTCGGAGCAGGAAGGCTTGGAGCAGCATATTCAGGTCCTGGACACAGCCAGCGGTGATGCTGTCCTCTCGGTACTCGCGACGCCAGTGGTTCTAAGCGGACAAAACTTCTCGCTTTCTCCTGATGGGTGCCGTTTGGCCCTGCTGCGCGGCACGACTCTCGAATTTTATGACCTACCCCAGATGTCTCCCGACGAGCTGGCGAAGTATACGGCCGTAAGAGCAGATGTTCCGGGGCTCTATGTTCCTCCTGCCGCAGCTCCGAAAGCGGAAGCCGACACCGAGCCGGTCTTCACCGCCGCGGACGCCGAGGGTGAGTCTGCGGGCGAGGAACAACCTTCCTCTCCGACTTCGAACAAGACGGCGAAAGACAATGCCGAGACGGCTAAGCAGCAGTCAGTTGCACCAACGGATGGCGGACTCACAGTTCCGGCGAAGCCTTCAGTTCCAACGATGGTGGCCAGTCAGCTGGCCACCAGCTCGACGCCGATGTTCAAGAGCAGCGCGCAAGTCGTGGCGCTCGACGTTGTAGTCGCCGATCCCAAGGGCCATACCACAAAAGGCGTGCAGCGGCAGGATTTCCTGGTGAAGGAGGACGGCAAGCCGCAAGTCATCAACTACTTCGACGAAGTTACGGGGAGCAAGTCTGTCGCAGACCCCGCTCCTCCCACCGAAAAGAAGGAGCAGCGGCCAAATATTTTCACCAACGAATCCCAGGCTCCCGACACGAGCTCAGTGACGTTGATCTTGTACGACCAGCTCAACACACCGGCATCCGAGCAGCAGCGGGCAAAGTTGGAGCTGCTCAAGTTCCTCGAGAAAAAACCGAAAGAATCGAGATTCGCTCTCTGTATGCTTTCCGAAACTTTGCAGATGATCCAGGGCTTCACTCCGGACGAGACGCTCCTCGTCAAAGCCACAAAAGCACAGAAAGGATCGCTGCGCTACACCTCCCTGTTGAGCCAAGATGCACAGAATCAGCAGACAGTCGACTGGCTGACCCAAGGTTCAATGAAGCTGATTGGAACCAGCAGCAAGTTCACGGCGGCGGCGACGAGCATGCTGGATACGGCAGGCAAGCTTGAGCAGGAAGAATCCCAGCGCCGGGGCCGAGACCTCGAAACGCGAATGTGGCTAACGATGGACGCATTTACGCAGCTGGCACGCTACCTGTCGGCAATTCCGGGGCGAAAGAGCCTGATCTGGCTCTCCGGTTCCTTTCCACTGGGAATCTTTCCGGGAGTCGACTTGAGGACTCCAAGTTCGGAAACCAACAGCTATGCCGACCAGGTCAAGCAAGCGGTCAACCTTCTTGCCGAGTCACACATCGCCCTGTACCCGGTAGATGTGAGGGGACTGAGCGCATATTCCATTCAGACGCCGTCCTTCAGCGACGGCACAGATTCTACTCAACCGTCCGCACCCACCCAATCGCCATTTGTTCCGAGTTCCGACACGAAGCGATTCAATGAACTCGGAAACCTGAGTTCGACTGGCAACATTGGCGCCAACCTTCCAGGGGGGGATACGCCCTTCATGGAGGAGATCACCGAACACGGGGTCATGGATCAGATTGCCGGTGACACGGGCGGTAAGGCGTTTTACAACACAAACGGTATTGAGCAAGCGATGGCAGTGGCCATGGAGCAGGAGGCGAATTACTACGCTCTCTCCTATACGCCGTCGAACAAGAAATACGATGGTAAGTTCAGGAGGATCAAGGTTTCGCTGACCGGGGAGGAAAAGAAGCTGCACGTAGTTCACCGGTCCGGTTACTTTGCCGTGGATCCGAATGCGCCGGGTGCTTCCAGGGACGCGGCAACTGGGTTCGGGCTCGCCGCCATGCAGCACGGGTCTCCGCAGTCGCACCAAATCCTTTTTGCGGCGCGAGTGGTCCCCGTCGGCAAACCGCGAAAGGTTGAGGCAGCATCGGTGAGCCAGCCTCCGGCCAGATCGAAGAAAAGGACGAACCACACCCAAGATGCCCGAATAGCAGAGCCGATCGAGACACAACATTACGCGATCGACTATGCGGTCACACCTGCGCAGTTGCGTTTCGATACCACGCCAGAAGGGGTTCGCTATGGAGCCATAAACTTCATGGTGACTTCGTTCGATGACGATGGAGTGCTGCGCACCAGCATGGTCAGCCGGGCAACCAGCAATCTCAAGCCCGAAAACTATCAAGAGGTCGCGACTGGTGGCCTGCGGTTGCATCAGGAAGTTGAGGTCCCGGTCAAGGCAGCTTCTCTTCGTATGGGGGTTCAGGATGCCTTGAGTGGGCGGATGGGCACGATCGAGATCGCGCTTCCGGTCAAGCCGGTTCCGGGCGTCGAGCACGGTTTGTTGCACTCCATGCCTGAGATCGAGCCCGATTGACTGTCGCCGTCCCCGGAGGGATCGCTAACAACCAAATTGGGGCCCACGCTTTGCCGTCCCTTAGCTGGCTCGGATCAGCTTCCTGCAACTCCAAACCTTGGACCGAACTGTTCAGTCCCGAACATCCACTTCCTAAACGGTTGCGCTTCTGCTGAGCGTGGTGGCTGCGGTTGCAAGTTACAACCCAGCCCGCCGGGCGGCGAAGGTTGATCCCATGGTGGCGTTGCCTTACCAATGAGGAGACGAGAAGGTGCCCGGTGAACTGCCCGATATTGGACACCTCGATTCGGCAAACGGACGATCCGCAGCCGGACGGTGCGCAGTGAGAAGACGCTACTTACCGTGTTTACACCACTTTAGCCCTCGGAAGACGTTGGTGGGTCGCTTGCTCAGGAAGTGAGGAGATGGACATCGCTCGCCCAGAATTCAAGCGCCAGAAGCACCGCCGCCAAGCGGTTCTTGTCGGCATTGCCGTAGTGGTCGTTGCTCTGGTGACGATTGGCGTTTCGCGTCTAAGGCCGGCCGCTCCTTCCGTCGAACGCGGAACGGTGTGGACCGACACCGTGAAACGCGGATCCATGTTGCGGCAGGTCCGCGGACTGGGATCGCTCATCCCCAGCCAGGAGTCGGTCCGCCAAATTCCTGCGGAGACCGAGGCCACGGTCGTGCGCATTCGAATCCTGCCGGGGACTCAGGTGAAGGCAGACAGCATCTTGCTTGAAATGAGCAATCCCCAAACCGAGCAGGCGGCTCTGGACGCGCAACTGCAACTAAAGGCGGCGGAGGCCGAATATCAGAGCCAGCGGGTCACGCTCGAAAGCAATCTTATGAACGAGAAGGCGGGTGCGGCGACGGTCAACGCGGACTACAGCCAAGCGCAGAGACAGGCCGAGACGGACAAAGCTCTCTACGATCTGGGTGTGATCTCGGGCCTGGCCTATAAGGCTTCCAAAGGCAAGTCCGAAGAGCTGACCACCAGAAATGATTTGGAGACACAGAGGCTCGTGATCGGCCAAAAAGCGATCGAGTCTCAGTTGGCAGAACAGCAGGCCAAGGTCGAGCAGATGCGGGCTTTGGCGGCACTGAAGCGGAAGCAACTCGATGCCTTGCAGGTCCGCGCCGGAATTGACGGCGTATTGGTGGACCTGCCGTTGCAAGTGGGTCAGCACGTTCAGCCAGGAACGATGCTGGCAAAGGTCGTCCAGCCCAATCATCTGATGGCGGAATTGAAGGTTGCCGAAACGCAAGCGCGCGACGTGCAGTTTGGAGAACCGGCGTCGATCGACACGCACAACGGAATCATCAGCGGTACGGTAATGAGAGTTGACCCGGCGGTGCAAAACGGAACGGTTACGGTAGACGTCAAACTAACCAGCGAACTCCCCAAGGGGGCTCGTCCTGATCTGAGCGTGGACGGGACGATCGATCTGGAACGTCTGGACAATGTTCTTTATGTGGGGCGGCCGGCGTTCGGGCAGGAGAACAGCACCATTAGCCTGTTCAAGCTGGATTCCGACGGAAAAGAGGCGATGCGCGTTCCGGTGAAGGTGGGGCGGGAGTCGGTGAACTCGATTCAGGTTTTTGAAGGGCTACGCGAGGGCGACACCGTGATTCTCTCCGACATGTCACGTTGGGACAAAACGGACCGCATCCGGCTTGAGTAGGCAGTCAATTCACGAAACTTTCGAGGCAGGCATTTCGAGGCGAACACTATGACCGAAGCAGGACAGCCGTTGATCCAGATTCAGGATATGAAAAAGATCTTTTACACCGACGAAATCGAGACCCACGCTCTCTCGGGCGTGCACCTCTCTATCAGCCGCGGCGAGTATGTGGCAATGTCGGGGCCTTCGGGATGTGGAAAGTCCACACTGCTCTCGATCATCGGGTTACTGGACACGCCGACCGAGGGCAGCTACTCGCTGAACGGTAAGCCGGTGGAGAACCTCGATTTTGCAGAGCGCTCGCGCATTCGCAATCAGGAGATCGGGTTCATCTTCCAGAGTTTTAACTTGATCGGCGACCTGACGGTGTATGAAAACGTTGAACTGCCACTCACGTATCGCCAAAGAATGTCTGCCGCTGACCGGAAGCAACGGGTCATGGAGGCGTTGGAACGTGTGGGCATGGCGCATCGCATTCGGCATTATCCATCGCAACTATCCGGTGGTCAGCAGCAGCGCGTAGCCGTGGCCCGCGCGTTGGGCGGGAAGCCTTCCATCCTGCTGGCGGACGAACCTACCGGCAACCTCGACTCGCGTAACGGCGAAGCCGTGATGGAACTGCTGCAGAACCTGCACCGTGAGGGAGCGACCATCTGCATGGTGACGCATGATCCGCGCTTCGCCAAACACGCCCAGCGCGAAGTGCATCTGTTCGACGGCAAAGTAGTAGCGGAAGAAGAACTGAAGAAGCTGATGGCGGATGTGCATGCATGAGCGGCCTGCTCCACGACACTCGCTACGCAATGCGACGATTGCGTCGGAGCCCCGGATTCACGGCGGTGGCAGTGCTCACGCTGGCTCTGGGTGTGGGGGCGGCCACAGCGATGTTCAGCCTGGTGGACCGTATCCTGTTCCGCAGCTTGCCTTACCCGCATGATGACGAACTGGTCTCCGTCGGCGTTATCGCGCCGATCCTCGACGGTGAATTTCTCTTTTCGTCGAACTATCTCGGGTGGAGAGATCATCAGACGCCCTTTGCCGGTTTCACTTCGTCCACCGGTGTCAGCGATTGCGACCTCGCCGACGACCATCCCGTGCGCGCCACATGCGCCTCGGTAGCTTCGACATTCTTGCCAACGTTTGGTATCCAGCCGATATTGGGCCGGAATTTTACGCGTGAAGAGGACCAGCCCAGTGCACCCCGGGTGGCGCTGCTGGCTTACGGACTCTGGCAGGACCGGTTCGGCGGAGACCACGAAGTGGTGGGCCGCACTATTTCACTGGACGGCCAACCGACGCAAATCCTCGGAGTGTTGCCGCGTGATTTCGAATTCCCCACCCTCGCGCGGACCGGCCTGCTGGTGCCCGAGGCGCTCGACGAATCTATTGTGCAGCGCCACTTGATGGGCCCGGTGGTCCGGGTATTCGGGCGGATGAAGCCGGGAACCAGCGTTGAGCAAGCCAAGTCGGAGTTACAGCCACTTTTTCGCGACTTTGTTGAATCCGCGCCACCGCCTTTCCGCAAGGTGCTGCGGCTGGAAGTGCGCCCCATCCGGGACTTGCAAATCCATGACTCTCGCCGCGCCGCCTGGCTCCTGCTCGTGTCTGCCCTGGCCGTGTTGCTGATCGCCTGTGCCAATGCCGCGAACCTTATGTTGGCTCGCAGTGCGGGAAGACGGCATGAGTTGGCAGTCCGCTCGGCGCTCGGTGCCCGGCGCGTTCGTCTGTTCCAGCAAAGGCTGACGGAGAGCATATTGCTCGCCCTTTTGGGTGGCGCTGCCGGCAGCGGGCTCGCCTACCTCATCGTTCGTATATTTGTCGCACTTGCCCCCGCGGGAATCCCGCGCTTGTCAGAGGCGACGGTGGACGGACGAGTATTGCTGTTCGCGATCATCGTCTCGCTCGCTTCGGGAATACTTTTCGGAACGGTGCCTGCGCTGGAGAGGCCCCGCGCCCAGATGCTGGTGGTCACCGCCGCTGTGGGTGAGCGGCGGGCTCGGTTGCGGCAACTGCTCCTCGTCGCGCAGGTGTGGATGGCTGTTGTTCTGCTGACTAGCGCCTTGTTATTCGTCCGCAGCCTGCTACGGCTCGAAACCGAACCTCTGGGAATGAACACAGAAAACATCGTGACCGCTCAGCTCACGTTGGGACAGCAAAAATATCCCCAAGCTGGGGAGCGGCTTGCGTTCTTTGAGGGACTAGAGCGGAAACTGAAAGAAGTTCCTGGTATCAGTTCCGCGGCCTTGAGCGACTCTATTCCGCCAAGTGTGACGGCCCGGACCATGCCCTACGTGGCCCTGCAGGCGGAAGGTCAGCCGCCGCTCCCTCCAGGGCAGGGCATCGGTGGTGTCGTGGGCTGGCGGTCCGTTACACCGGAGTATTTCTCAGTGCTTGGAATTCCGCTGCTTCGCGGGCGGGCTTTCGCGGAGCAGGACCGGGCTCCCGGTGCCCACGCAATCATCCTCAATCAAGCCTTGGCGCAGCGGCTGTTTCCCAACGAGGAGCCTTTGGGGAAGACCGTTCAATTTCATGCAGACAGAGATGTTCTCACCGCTCCGTTCACCGTGATTGGTGTGACCGGGAACACGCAGAACCAGGGTTTGGGCGCGCGCGTTGGGCCCGAGTACTACCTGGTCCGTCGTCACACGGAGAATGACGTCGTCTTTAATTACCCCGATTCTCAGCGCATCAGCATCGTCGTTCGGAGCGCCGTTGGGCCGCAAACCATTGCGCAGGAATTGCGGAACACGGTCACGACACTCGATCCCACGCTGCCGGTCGAGGTGAATACTCTGGGCCAGAGTGTCGCCAAACTGGCGGAGCGGCCCCGCTTCAGCGCGGCCCTGCTCTCGCTGTTTGCGGTCATTGGCTTACTTTTGACGGCGGTCGGCATCTACGGCGTCGTCTCGCTGCTGGTGAGTCAACGCACGCAGGAGATCGGCATCCGTATGGCCCTGGGAGCCAGCCCAAGAAGTGTCATCAAAATGATGGTGTGGCAAGCGTCCATGTGGATCGGCGCCGGCTCCGCACTGGGGATTCTCGGCTCGCTTGCTGCTGCCCGCTGGATCGGTTCGCTGCTGTTCGGCATCAGCGCGAACGACCCTGCAACTTTGGTTGAAGCCGCCGTCCTGCTGGCGATTGTGGCGCTGTTCGGCGCATGGGTTCCGGCGCGCCGCTCCGCTCGAATCGATTCCATGACGGCTCTGAGATACGAGTAAGAGGATGAGTTCAACATGAACGGACTGGTCCAAGACCTTCGCTACGCGCTGCGCCAACTGCGCAAGGCTCCCGGGTTCACCTCGGTCGCGGTAATCACGCTGGCACTAGGCATCGGGGCGAACACGGCCATCTTCGGGTTACTCGATCAGGCGCTATTGCGCGTCCTGCCGGTGAAGGAGCCCGACCGACTTGTGTTGCTGCGATATTCCGGCAGCAATGACGGGCGTCTCAGTTCACGGTCTGATGGAAAGCTTTATTTTTCTTATCCCATGTATCGCGATCTCCGCGATCGCAATTCTGTGTTCAGCGGGGTCATCGCAACTGACTGGACACAAGCCGGTTTGCAGTGGCACAACCAGCCGGAACTTGTCGCCACCGAATTGGTTTCGGGCAATTACTTCGACGTGCTCGGCGTGCAGCCGGCATTGGGACGTCTGTTGGTTGCTTCCGATGACACCGTGCCCAACGCCAATCCCGTCGCCGTACTGAGCTTCAGTTACTGGCAGCGCCGCTTCGGCACAGATCCGGCGATTCTGAACCAGACCATCTTAGTGAACGGTCACCCGTTCACCATCGTCGGCGTGGCCCAACCGGGCTTTCACAGCGTGGTGATGGGAGACACTCCCGATTTGTTCGCGCCGATGATGATGAAATCTCAGGTCATGCCGGGGGACGATGATCTCGAGGACCGCCGTTCGAGCTGGCTCAACATTGTTGCCCGGCTGAAACCAGGCGTGAGCCGCGAGCAGGCCGAGGCCGGCATCAATCCGTTGTGGTATGCGATTCGTGCCGACGAACTAAAGCAGAAGGGACACAGCACGGAGAGTTACCGCGAGAACTTTCTGACTAATTCCCACCTGTCACTGCTCGATGGCGCAAAAGGATACTCCCCACTACGTCATGACGTACAGACGCCTCTCCTTATTGTGATGGCGATGGTTGGATTAGTAGCGCTGATGGCTTGCGCCAACGTGGGCAGCCTGCTGCTGGTCCGCGCGGCCGGACGGTTGCGCGAAATGTCGGTGCGTTATGCGCTGGGTGCAAAGCGAAAACGGGTGATTCAGCAACTTCTGGTAGAAGGGTTGTTGCTGGGGCTAACAGGCGGAGTGCTCGGGGTAATTCTGGCCCCTCCAATCTCGGCGGTGCTGATTAACATGATCTGGGGAGGCAGCGGTATGGAGCTACCGCTCTCGTCGCACGTCGATTTGAGGATCCTCGCTTTCAATTTCGCTCTGGCGGTCTTGGCAAGTCTGGTCTTCAGCCTGGCGCCAGCCATGCAGTTCTGGCGCCCCAATCTTGCGCCCGCGCTACAGCAACGCGCCATGGTGGGCGGAGGACCGCTGCGTTTCCGCCGCATTGCCGTGGGCGTACAAGTCGGATTGAGTCTCTTGCTGCTCGTGGGTGCCGGTCTTTTCACCCGCACGCTGCATAATCTCAAGTCGCTCGACGTGGGATTCGCCCCCGACCATCTGGTGACCTTCAACATCGATCCATCTCTCGCTGGATATCCGCCCAGCCAGAATCTTGAAGTCGACTCCCGGGTGTTGCACGCCCTGGCGGCGCTTCCCGGAGTGCGTTCGGTCGCCGGCACAACCGACTCGGAATTAGCGAACGACAATTGGACCAACAACATAACGATCGCAGGCTACAAGGAAAAAGAAGATGAAGATATGAATGTTGAGCACCCGCGCGTGAGTCCAGGCTACTTCTACGGCATGGGGATGCCGCTGCTCGCGGGACGCGAGTTGACGGGTGCGGATCGGGCTGGAACGCAAAAGGTCGCGGTGGTCAACGAGAGTCTCGCGCGCCATTTCCTGGGCGATCCGCAGCACGCACTCGGACATTACCTTGGCAACGGAAGCGGGAACGTGAAAATTGACATCCAGATTGTTGGCGTCGTCAAAGACGCACGGCATAAGGGTGTCCGTCAGGAAGTCACACGCACGGTGTTCACGCCCTACCTGCAAGAAACCGATCCGGGCGGAATGACCTTCTACGTCCGCACCTGGCAGACGCCTGAAAGTGCGGAAGCGACCGTCCGCCGCGCCATGCAGGCACTGGATTCGAAGCTGGTGCTCAATACCTTCCGCACTATGGACGAACAAATCGACGACAATCTGACTGCCGAACGTGTGGTAGCTCTTCTGGCCGCGAGCTTCGGAGTGCTCGCCGCGCTCATGGCCGCCATCGGGTTGTACGGCGTACTCGCGTACTCAACAGGGCAGAGAACGTCGGAGATCGGCATCCGCATGGCCCTGGGTGCAAGCCGGGCTTCGGTAGTGCGCGTGGTCCTCGTCGAGGTGTTGTGGCTGACGGGAATTGCCATTGCGGTAGCTCTGCCGGCGTCGCTGTTGCTGGGGATGGCCGTGCGCAGCCAGTTGTTCGGGATTTCGAGCAGCGATCCACTTACCCTGGTTCTGGCTACGCTGGTAATCGTGGTCGTTGCAATCGCTTCCGCGCTCGTGCCCGCTCGCCGAGCTGCGCAAGTCGATCCCATACGGGCGCTGCGCTACGAGTAGGAGATAGAAAAATGATGAACGGACTACTCCAGGATCTTCGTTACGCGCTGCGCCAACTGCGCAAGAGTCCAGGCTTCACTTGTACGGCCGTTCTGATACTGGCACTGGGGATATGCGCTAGCGTTGCCATCTTTGGCTTTGTCGACGCCGCATTGATCAAGCCGCTGCCCTACCCGAATCCCACGCGGCTGGTTGAGGTAACTGAAAGTATCGCGATGATGCCGCGCGCCAACCTTTCTTATCTCGACTATCTCGACTGGAAGAAATTCAATCAGGTCTTTAGCTCGATGGATGTCTACAACGAAACCGGCTACCTGCTGCGAACTCCTGCAGGTACAGACCCAGTGCACGGTATCCGCGTAAGCGATGGTTTTTTCCGCACGCTTGGCATCACACCTGTACTGGGGCGCGACTTTCATGCAGGCGAGGACTTGCCGGAGTCGCCCCGGATGGCCGTGTTGAGCTACACCGCATGGCAGGAACGGTTTGGCGGACGAAAGAGCGTAATAGGCGAGACGGTGACGCTCAGCGGTCTTCCACACACGGTCATGGGAGTGCTGCCGCGGGACTTCCAGTTTGCTCCCGGGGAGAATGCGGAGTTCTGGACGCCGCTTCATGCTTCCGATCAATGCGCGCTCAGGCGAAGCTGCCACAACCTAACCGGGGTAGGTCGGCTCAAGGATGGCATCTCCGTCGCAACGGCCTTCGCCGATATCAAGACGATAGCGCGACAACTGGAGATGCAGTATCCCGATGACAACCGCGGCCAGGGAGCGAGCGTTATGCCTCTGTCCGAATCGATCGTTGGAGACATCCGTCCCATGTTGCTGCTACTGCTGGGCGGAGCGGGGCTCCTCCTCGTGATCGCCTGCGTCAACGTGTCGAGTTTGCTGCTGGTTCGCTCCGAGAGCCGCAAGCGTGAAATCGCGGTGCGGGGCGCGCTCGGTGCATCGCGCGCACGACTGATTCGCCAGTTCATTACCGAGGGGTTCGTGCTGGTCGCGGCGGGCAGCGTGCTGGGCATGGCGGCGGCTCATGGGGCGATGCAGATTCTCGCGCGGCTGATCTCGAAAGACATGATGGCAAGTATGCCGTATCTGCAAGGACTGAGTCTGAATCTCCACGTGCTGGCTTTCTCAGGCATCGTCTCAGTGCTCGCGGCAGCGCTGTTCTCTCTCGCGCCTATGGTGCGGCTGCCTCTGACCAAGCTGCAGGAAGGCCTTACCGAAGGCGGTCGCGGTTATGCGGAAACCTTGTGGCGCCGTTTCGGCGCGAATCTGGTGGCTGTCGAGTTGGGTATCGCTGTTGTTCTGCTAGTAGGCGCCGGGTTGCTGGGCAAGAGCTTCTATCGCTTGCTCCATGTGGAACTCGGGTTCCAGGCTGATCATCTGGCCACGCTGGATGTCGAATTGCCGCGGGCCAGCTATGGAAAAGACGAGCAGATAGCCGCGGTTGCGCGGCAGATCGTTGGCCGCATCGCGAGCCTGCCCGGCGTCACATCTGTGGGCATCTCCAGCGTGCTGCCCGTGAGTTTCAATGGCAACACGACCTGGATCCGGCTTCTGGGCCGGCCGTACCACGGAGAACATAACGAAGTGAACCAACGGGATGTGAGCTCCGCGTTTTTCGCAACCCTGCAGGCGAGGCTTTTGCGGGGCCGTTTCTTTACCGAGGCTGAGGATGCGTCAAAGCCCCACGTGGCCATGATTAACCAGGCGCTGGCAAGAAAATACTTTCCCGGGGAAGATCCGGTTGGCAAGAAGATTGGCGACAATACTCTGTCGCCCGCGTCGATCACGGAGATTGTTGGCGTCGTTGAAGATATTAAGGACGGCTCGCTGGATTCAGAGATCTGGCCAGCCGTCTACTATCCCTTTAGCCAGAGTCCCGACACTTATTTGTCTGTCGTTGTGCGTACGTCGCAGGCCGAGCAGTCGCTGCTCCCATCGCTGGTCGCGGCAGTACATGAGATCGATCCCGGCGTCGGGACGATTGGCGAAGCGACCATGGGCCAACGAATCAATAATTCGCCAACGGCCTACCTCCACCGCTCTTCGGCCTGGTTGGTAGGAGACTTCGCCGCCGTGGCATTGCTGCTGGGCGTAGTCGGACTTTATGGCGTCATTGCGTACTCGGTGAGCCAGAGAACCCGCGAAATCGGCGTGCGCATGGCACTCGGCGCACAGCGTAGGTCGGTGTATCAGCTCATCATGAAAGAGGCGGCTTGGTTGGCGGGCGTGGGAATTGCCGGAGGCCTTATCTGCTCAATCGCTGCGGCAACCCTGATTCGCGGGTTGCTGTTTGGGGTTCGAGCATGGGACGCGGCAACGTTTGTTGCGGTTGCTGCACTGCTCGCGATTTCGGCGATGCTGGCCAGCTACATCCCCGCACGAAGGGCAGCGCAGGTCGATCCCATGGTGGCGTTGCGCTACGAGTAAGGGTTCGAGGCTCACATGGAAACTCTGCTTCAGGATCTGCGCTACGGCTTTCGCATGCTGATCAAGAGCCCCGGCTTTACGGCGGTAGCCGTCGTGACTCTGGCTCTGGGCATCGGAGCTAATACTGCGCTGTTCTCTGTGATCAACGGAGTTTTGTTGAGCCCGCTGCCTTTCCCTCAACCGGATCAACTCGTGACCCTGCACGAGAACAAACCTAACTTCGAGGGAGGATCCGTCTCATATCCGAATTTCCGCGATTGGCAGAAAGATAACCACACGTTCTCTTCCCTCGCCATTGCCCGCGGTTACGCCTTCAGTTTGACCGGCATCGGCGAGGCCGAACAGGTGGGCGGAGAGTTTGTCTCCTCAGATTTCTTCCGGGTGCTCGGCGTGAACCCTGTCGTTGGTCGCACGTTTGTTCAGGATGAAGATCAGGTTGGCGCCGGCGCGCTCGCGCTCATCAGCGCGGGTTTGTGGCAGCGCAAGTTCAGCTCGGCGCTGGACATTCTAGGCAAGAGCATCAGGCTCGACGCAAAAGACTACACCATCGTGGGAGTGATCCCCGCAGATTTCCGCCTGGTCATTCCGGGCTTTCGCGATAGTCAGGTGTATGTACCGCTCGGTCAGTGGAACAATCCATTGCTCCTGCAGCGCGGTGCCGGATTGGGACTCCATGGCATCGGCCGACTCAAGCCCGGCGTGACGATCGAACAGGCGCGCGCCGACATGGAAGGCGTCACGCGCAATCTCGAGGCGGCATTCCCGGACGCCGATAAAGGCATCACGGCAAAGTTGACCCCGCTCAAAGAACAGATGGTTGGGCATGTACGGCCTCTCCTGCTCGTACTCTTGGCGGCCGTCGGTTTTGTGCTTTTGATTGCGTGCGTCAACGTCGCCAACCTGCTGCTGGCACGCTCGACCGGCCGGACGCGTGAGTTCGCAGTTCGGGCGGCATTGGGGGCGAGCCAGGGTCGAGTCCTTCGTCAACTGCTTACCGAGAGCATCTTGCTCGCTCTGGTGGGCGGAGGGATAGGTTTGCTCCTGGCAGCATGGGGAACACGCGCGGCGCTGGGAGTATTACCGGCCGCTCTGCCGCGCGCCGAACAAGTCGGACTTGACGCGCCCGTGCTGCTCTTTACCGTGGGCATTTCGTTGCTGGCGGGAATTGTTTTTGGCCTTACTCCGGCACTCAAGACGTCACGTCCCGATCTGCACGAAACGCTTAAGCAAGGTGGCCGAGGAGCGAGCGGAAGCCGCCATCGCACGCAGGGGGTATTTGTGGTCGTCGAGATGGCGCTCGCCTTGGTGCTGCTGATCGGCGCGGGATTGACCATCCGCAGTCTGGTTAAGCTGTGGAGCGTTGATCCCGGTTTCAATCCGCACAATGTGCTCACATTTGGGCTTTCGCTTCCGCCCTCGATGATGAATGCAAAACCGGAAGCAATCCGCGCTGCGTTTCGCGACTTCGACGACAAGCTGGCCGCCGTTCCAGGCGTCCAGGCAGTCTCCCAGACTTGGGGTGCGATCCCTTTGAGTGGCGACGACGAGCAACTTTTCTGGATTGAAGGTCAGCCCAAACCGGCGTACGAAAACGACATGAACTGGGCCATCGACTACATCGTCGAACCCGACTATCTCAAAGCGATGGGGATCCCGCTGCTGCGGGGCCGGTTCTTTACTCTCCAGGACAACGAACGCTCCCCGCACGTGGTCGTGGTCGACGAGGTCTTCGCTCAACAATACTTCGCTAATCAGGAGCCCATCGGCAAGCGCATCAATGTGAAAGGGTCCAATCAACCTGAGCAGATCGTCGGCGTGGTCGGTCACGTCAGGCAATGGGGCTTGGGCAGCGACGATCAGCAATCGCTGCGGTCCGATCTCTATATCCCTTGCCTGCAGATGCCAGACGACTTTGTGGCCGCGGCGCCGTCCGGATCGGCTGTTGTGGTTCGGACCGGGGACGCTTCATCTGGGCTGCTCGATTCCATCCGGCACCTCAGTGCGCAGATGAGCAGCCAGCAGGTCATCTTCGGAGCACAGACAATGGACTCTCTCATCTCCGACTCGGTGGCTTCGCAACGATTCTCCATGATCCTGCTGCTGGTCTTTGCAGTGCTGGCGCTGATCCTCGCGAGCGTGGGAATCTACGGCGTCATTTCTTACGTCGTGGGCCAACGCGCGCATGAGATCGGCATCCGCATGGCTCTGGGAGCGCGGCCACAGGACATTTTGCGCCTGATTCTGAGCAGGGGAGGAAGGCTTACGGGGTTGGGGATTGCAGTTGGATTGGCTGCGGCCTTGGGCCTGACCCGGCTTATGGCCAGTCTGCTCTACGGAGTCGGTGCGACCGATCCGCTTACCTTTGCCGGAGTTGCGGTGCTTCTGACCCTGGTCGCACTTGTCGCATGCTACGTCCCAGCCCGTCGTGCAACCAAGGTCGACCCGGTAGTGGCACTGAGGTACGAGTGAGACATAGAGGCTAATCATGGAAACTCTGATTCAGGATCTGCGCTATGGCTACGGCATGCTGGTCAAGAGTCCCGCCTTTGCTGTGGTCGCGATCCTTACGCTGGCCCTGGGCATCGGCGCGAATACGGCCATCTTCACGGTCATCTATGGAGTGCTGATCCGGCCCCTTCCGTTTCCTCAGCCTGATCGTCTGCAAGCCCTGTGGACGCTCTTCGCCAGCGGAGATCGTGAAGGTGCTTCTCTACCCGACTTCGTGGACTGGCGGCAGCAGGCGCAGTCGTTCGACGCCATGGCCGCCTTCACCGCCAGCAGCGGCGTTCTTGGCGGTGTTGACGAACCGGAACGGCTGATTGTCGGACGTGCCACCGGTGATTTCTCCAAGATCATCCAGATCGCCCCGGTGATCGGTCGCTTTTTTAACGAAGCAGAAGACAAGCCAGGCGCTGCCAAGGTCGCGATGCTGAGTTACGGATTGTGGCAGCGGCGATTCGGTGGCAGGTCAGACATACTGGGACAAACCATACAGATCAGTTCCGTTCCTTACACCGTGATCGGAGTCGCTCCTGCCGAATTGGATGTAGTGCGGAAGGTGGACTTATGGTCTCCGCTCGCGATGCCGGTCGATCCGAACACGCGGCGCTCCGATTTCCTTCACGTTATCGGGCGGCTCAAGCCCGGAGTGTCACCCGACCAGGCACAGGCGGAGATGTCCGCCATCGGCGAACGCTTGAAACAGGAGTACCCGGTAAGCAACAAAAAAGTGAGCGTTCAGACTGTGCCCCTGCATCAGGACATGGTTCACAATGTGCGTCCGATCCTGGTGTCACTCTGGGCGGCGGTCGGTTTCGTGCTGCTCATCGTGGTGGCAAATCTTTCGAACCTGCTGCTGGCGCGCAATGCGGTCAGACATAAGGAAATGGCGATGCGGGTAGCGCTAGGTTGCAAGAGTGGCCGCATGGTGCGCCAGTTGCTTACCGAAAGCGTGCTGCTGGCAGTGATTGGCGGCGGCGTGGGCATCGGTTTAGCCATCGGCGGATTGGATGCGCTGCTCAAGGCAGTCCCGAAGACCATTTCGCTGGGGCCGCCGGTCAAGGTACAAGCTCCGGTCCTGCTGTTTTCAATGGCAGTCGCAATCGCAGCTGGACTTCTTTTCGGTCTGTTGCCTTCGTTGAGCGCGGCACGCGCCAACCTAAGCGACGCGTTGAAGGAGGGCGGCCGAAGCGCGGGTGCGGAGCGTCACGGGGTGCGACGCGCGCTCGTGATCTCCGAAATCGCACTTTCTCTCCTGCTTCTGGTTGGTGCAGGTTTGATGATTCGTACTGTCTCCCGCCTCGAACGAGTGGATCTGGGTTTTCGAGCAGACGATCTGCTTACTTTCAGGGTGATGTTGCCACCAGCTCTCTACAAGGAACCGCAGGCCATCGCTTTTTTCGGACAGTTAGTATCGCGCTTGAGAACTCTACCTCAGGTGAAGTCTGCGGCGGCGGTTACCGATTTATATCTCGGGGGCGGTTCTGACTATCTCAGCTTCGTGGTTCAAGGTCTGCACGAAAGCGATGCGTTGGGCGAGGCCATCGATGCGGAACCACGCGCGATTACCCCAGGCTTCCTAAGTACCATGGGAATTCCGCTGATCCGTGGCCGCGACTTTACTGAGAGCGACAACGCCCAGGCTGCGCCCGTGGCAATCATTAATCAGCGCCTCGCCAGCCGCTACTTTCCCAACCAGGATCTCATCGGCAAGCGCTTGGCCTTCAGCAACCCCGGAGGTCCACTGCAATGGCGCGAAGTCATCGGCATTATCGGCGATGTGCGCCAGGACAGCCTGGCCTCTGATCCCTATCCAGAGATTGTCCTGCCTTTTGCGCAAAATCCTGACACGGCGATGACGGTTGTCGTCCACACGACTGGGGACTCTTCAGGGCTGCTGGATGCGGTCCGGCACGAACTGAAAGCGCAGGACGCGAACGCTCCCATTTATGCCTTGCACACCATGAGCGAACTGACGGCCGCCTCGACTGCGGGGCCCAGCTTTCAGATGTACGGGATGGGAGGCTTTGCGGGGTTGGGGCTATTGCTGGCAATGGTGGGGATTTACGGCGTGATGGCGCAGGCCGTGACGCAACGCACGGCGGAGTTCGGCATCCGCATGGCCCTGGGAGCCCGGCCGTCGGAGATTCTTCAATTGGTGCTTTCGTATGGGTTGCGGCTGACAGCGATCGGCCTGGCACTTGGCATGGTGGGAGCGTTGTTGATGGCGCGCTTCATGACCAGTTTCCTCTTCGGCGTGAGTGCTCATGATCCTTTGACGCTGGCCGCCGTAGCCCTAATGCTGGCTTTGGCCGGTCTGGTCGCTTGTTATATCCCAGCACGCAGAGCTATGCATCTGGATCCCATGGTGGCATTGAGATACGAGTAGGAGATAGAGATGACTGGACTGTTACAAGATATGCGTTACGCTCTGCGCCAGTTACGCAAGAGCCCGGGCTTTACTGCGGTGGCTGTGATTACGCTGGCGCTTGGCATCGGCGCAAACACGGCGGTGTTCAGCGTGATCGATGCCGTGCTGCTCCGGCCGCTGCCCTACGATCAACCGGAACGGCTGATCGAAGCGCGATCCGTCAACACGCATAATCCTCGGCACTTCGCCATCTGCTATCCGGACTTCTTTGACTGGCGTTCCCAGAACCACACCCTGGAGCACCTAGTTTCGTATCACGACAGCCTGTTCACCCTGACTGGACTGGAGCGGCCGGTTCAGGTGGACACAGAGGTTGTTTCCTGGGATTTGCTGCCGGCGCTGGGCGCTCGTCCGGAGCTCGGCCGGGGCTTTGCTCCGGAGGAAGAAAAGCCAGGTACTCGGGTTGTTCTGATCAGCCATGCGCTATGGGCGTCCCAGTTCGCCGCGGACCCGGCGATCGTCGGCCGTGCCGTGCGCCTTAGTGGAGATCTCTACACCGTTGTCGGCGTTATGCCGCCTTCTTTTCGCTTCCCGGTGGACGAACCTCGGAATAGCGTTTGGACCACGCTCGCGGTGGACGATGATCCCGCTGATCCAAAGCCAATGACGAGCAATCGCGGTTCGCATTTCTTGAACGTGTTTGGACGGTTGAAGCCGGGCGTCACGGTTAGTCAAGCGGACCAGGACTTGCGCGCCATCGCAATCAATCTTGCAAAAGAGTATCCGAACACCAACACAAGCCATGACTCGGCCAGAGCAGAAACTGAAATTACAGCGTTGATCGGCAACGCACGAAGCGTGCTGTTGGTTGTGCTGGGCGCAGTCGCTCTGGTGCTGTTGATTGCATGCGGCAACATCGCGAACCTGCTGCTGGCGCGGATGCGGGAACGGCAGCGTGAGATTGCGGTGCGGTCGGCCATGGGCGCGGGAAGGAAGCGGATCATACGCCAGTTGCTGGCAGAAAGCCTCGCCCTCGGTGCCGTGGGCGGGCTCGCTGGTTGCGGCCTGGCCTTTGTTTGTACTCCGGTAATACTCTCGCTGATCGGCGACAGTGTTCCCCGTGCGGCGAACGCAGGAGTCGACCTGCGTGTGCTTTCATTCGCTGTCTTTGTCTCGTTCGCAGCCGGATTAATCTTCGGGATCGTACCCGCCATTGCAGCCTCACGCACCGAACTCATCTCCACTTTGAAAGAGGGTGGGAGGAGTGAAATCATCGGACGCGACTGGTTACGTTCGTCGCTGATTGTGGGGCAGGTGGCGTTGGGCCTTGTGCTCACTGCCGGAGCTGGCTTGCTCATCACCAGTTTTACAAACCTCTTGCACACCGACGAGGGATTCAATCCTGACCATCTGACAACGCTGTTCTTTGAGACTCCGGATGCCCACTACAAGGACACCCGCTCGCAGTTCTATCACGAGTATTTCGACCAGCTCCGCGCTCTGCCGGGCGTGCAGTCGGCCGCTGGCGGAATGATTCTCCCGATGACGAGCGACAGCGCAGTGATCAGCTTCGAAGATCCCGAGCATCCGGTTCCCGAGGCCGTGCAACCGGGCGCGGACCTCAGCCCAATCACACCCGAGTACTTCCGTACGATGCAAATCCCGCTGCTCGAGGGGCGCGATTTCTCCGAGCGCGACTACATGAAGTCTCTCCCGGTGATGATTGTGAATCAGGCATTCGCGAAGAAGTTTTTTCCCGGGGAAGACGTACTGGGAAAGAAGCTCAAGCCTGGCGCCAGCGATGGAACACCGGGCGGACCACCCTGGAGGGAAATCGTCGGTGTGGCAGGCGACATCAGGCTTGGTGCGACGCAACGCGAAATGCGTCCGGCAATGTACCTGCCGGCCAGCCAATTGAATACCTGGTGTTGCCTGTATTCGGTAGTGCGCACATCGCTCGCCCCGTCGAGCCTCGAAGCGAGCGTCCAAAGGATAGTCTCCTCCATGGACAAGGACATTCCGGTTACGCAGGTCCGTACGATGAACGAATTGATGTTCAGCGAACTTTCGCAGCCGCGATTCGCGACGATTTTGCTCAGTACGTTTGCCGGGCTCGCCGTAGTTCTCACGATCGTTGGTCTTTATGGCGTGATGACGTACGCGGTTTCGCGGCGCACGCGGGAAATTGGCGTTCGCATGGCGTTGGGAGCACAGCGCGGCTCTGTGCTCGCGATGGTGCTAAGGGATGCCGCCATCCTGCTGGGCGCGGGAATTGTCATAGGCATCGCGGCCGCGTTGCTTTCCGCCTCCGTGCTGCAGGACATGCTGTATGGCACCGGGTCGCGTAACCCGGTTGTGCTGGCTTTGGTTTGCCTGGCAATCGCACTCGCGGGAATAGCTGCGGCCTATGTTCCAGCTTTCCGCGCGGCCAAAGTCGATCCCATGGTGGCGTTGCGCTACGAGTAGAAGTTTTGGCTATTGAATCGACCACAAACCATGATCCAATTGAAGAATATCGACCGCAGCTACAAGACCGGCGCAGGCCAAACCTGGGTGCTGCGCCGCGTGAACCTGGACATTCGTGAGGGCGAGTTCATCACTGTGATGGGCCCATCCGGAGCAGGGAAGTCCTCGCTGCTTAACGTGCTTGCACTCCTGGACGACCAGTGGAACGGCGAATACTGGTTCCGTGAGCAGGCTGTGCACGATATGAAACGTAAACAGCGAAGCGAGCTGGCCAAGCTGAACGTTGGAATGGTCTTCCAGAGCTACCATCTGCTGGACGACCTGACCGTGCAGGAGAACATCGATCTCCCTCTTTCTTATAAGGACATTCCTCGAGGCCGGCGGCAGAGTCTAGTGGCCGACACTCTAGATCGTTTCCAGATTGTCGCCAAGAAAGATTTGTTCCCCAGCCAGCTTTCCGGCGGGCAACAGCAACTGGTGGGCGTCGCTCGTGCCGTGATCCACAAGCCTCCGCTTCTACTCGCCGATGAGCCCACCGGTAATCTCCACTCCGGGCAGGCCAAGGAGATCATGGAACTTTTCCGCGAACTCAATCAGCAAGGGACAACGATCGTGCAGGTAACGCACTCGGAGGCGAACGCAGCCTACGGGAGCCGCACCATCCAACTGCGCGACGGATGGCTGGTTGCGGACACCGCCAATCCAGCACTTACCCAATCCCCGGAGGTGAGCACGTCGTGAATTTTCCCGGGTCCCGATCTTTGAGAGGTGATTTCTTGAAACATGACTTCCTAAAGCGGGGAGTCGCGATCCTCTGCCTGTATGGAATATTGGCGACCGCGCGGGCGCAAACCGCCGGGGTTCCTACATCGAGCGGAACGGAACAATCAGCCGCATCGCAAGTGGCCGTTGCGGCTCGGTTTGACATACCGAAGTCCCGCAACCCCTTCAAAGCGTATTTACCCGATGACGTTCCCGAGCCGGTGCTGGCGAATTCGTCGCGCCTTGACACTCTGATTCGCGATGGCAAGCTTTATCTGTCACTGAAGGATGCCATCGACCTCGCGCTCGAGAACAATCTGGATTTGGCCATCGCCCGCTACAACCTGCCGATCGCCAATACTGACATTTTGCGCACGCAGGCAGGCGGATTTTTCCGCGGAGTGAACACCGGAGTGGTTCAGGGAACTCCGGGCGGAGGTGTGGGAGGTTTTGGCACGGGCGCTCCCGGTGCCGGCGCCGGCGGGACAACAAGCGGCGCCGGAGGCGCGGGTGCAGGTGCGTCCGGTCTGGTGCAATCCACCCTGGGCGCTGGAACGGTGGTCGCGTCCTATGATCCCTCGATCAGTGGTTCTGTTGGAGTGGAGCATCAAACCACCCCTCTCGCCAACCTTCAGCTCTACAACGTACCTTCACTTCAGTTGAATACGGCACAAGCCAGTTTCAACTATGCGCAGGCCTTCGCGACCGGCACCAGCATATCGTTGCAGTTCAATAACAGCCGCCAGACGGCGAACAGTCCGGATATTCTTCTCTCCCCGACCCTAAACTCGATGTATCGTTTTTCTTTCCAGCAGGAGTTGCTCGCCGGGTTCGGCTTCGGGCCGAACCTACGCTATCTCCGGATTGCCAGGAATAATAAGAAGATCTCCGACATCGCTTTCAAAGATCAAATCATCGCAACCGTCACCCAGATCGAGAATATTTACTGGGACCTGGTCAGTGCTTACGAGCAGACAAGAGTCAACGAACAATCCTCCGCTTTCGCCCAGCAGACTTTCGAGAACGCGAAAAAGCAGTTCCAGTTGCAAAGCATTCCCGAGATGGACGTGATGCGCGCTGAAGCCGAAGTCTCCAAGCGCGACCAGGATCTGACGGTTGCCCGCACGAGTCTCCAATTTCAGGAGACACTTATGAAAAATGCGGTTACCAAGAGCCTGGAAGACCCGGTGCTTGAGGCCATGCCGGTCATCCCCACGGATCGCATGCAAGAGGTACTGGTTGAAACCATTCCGTCGATTCAGGACTTGACTTCATCCGCCTTGCAGGGTCGGACGGAGCTGGCCGAATCTGACGTAGACTTGGCGAACCGCCGGATCAGCCGGCAGGCGGCACGCAATGCGCTGTTGCCGGCTCTCTCGTTGGTCGGCTTCTGGGGCAGTTCGGGGCTGGCTGGCCCGCTGAATCCAGCCTGCGCTGGCTGCGCCACCACCGTCCCCGGCGATTTCGGAGGAGCCTTGCAAAACGCTTTCAACAATTCCTCTCCCGACTACTATGTCGGGCTGAACCTGAACATCCCGATCCGGAATCGTGTCGCCAAGGCCGATCAGTACCGTTCCGAACTTGAGTACCGGCAGGCCGAATTGCGCATGGAACAACTGAAGAAGCAGGTCCGCATCGAGGTTCGCAACGCACAATATGCTCGGGAACAAACCACTGCGCGGGTCCAGGCTGCCCGCAAGGCGCGGGACCTTGCCAAACGAACGTTTGAGATCACTCAGAAAGAGCAGGACCTGGGAGCGGGATCGAGTTATCAAACCCTTTCCGCTCAGCGGGATCTCGCGTTGGCGGAATTGGACCTAGTCAGCGCCATGACCGTATTCGAGAAGGCGAAAGTTGAGCTTGATCGCGCCACCGGCACCACCTTGGAACATAATGGCATCCGCGTGCAGGATGCGGTGAGCGGTACAATCAACGCTGCGAGTCCCTAATCCATCTCATGCAGACTTCGACCAAACCGGGAGACCTCCTCGCCGCGTCCACGAATAGCGGCCACAACCGGCCCCGCGTTTTTGCAGCCGATGACCAGCAGCACGTTCTCGAAGCCATCGAGCTTCTGCTACGTCCACAAGGATACGAGGTGGAAACCGCGAAGTCCCCGGCTCTGGTACGCGAGGCTCTGGCTACGGGTTCCTACGATGCTCTCCTCATCGACCTGAACTACACCCGGGATACGACCTCCGGCCGCGAGGGCCTCGACCTGCTTTCCGAAATCGTTTCCTACGACAGCACCACTCCGGTCATCGTCATGACCGCGTGGGCCAACATTGAACTCGCGGTGGAGGCCATCCGCCGCGGAGCTCGGGATTTTATTCAGAAACCCTGGGAGAACCAGCGCCTGCTCACGATCCTGCGCACCCAGGTCGAGCTGCGCCGCGCCCTGCAGCAAGCCGAGCGCTTGGCGGCGCAGAATCGGCTGCTGCAGGCTGAGGGTCGGCCTGAGTTCATCGCGTCGGCCGCCTCGATGCAACCCGTGCTCGAAGCCATCACCCGTGTTGGGCCCTCCGACGCCAACATCCTGATCACGGGAGAGCATGGCTCGGGCAAGGAGGTTGTGGCGCGAACGCTTCACGCGCTTTCCTCCCGTGCCTCGCGCCCCATGATCGCCGTAAACACTGGCGCTTTGCCCGAGGGAGTATTTGAAGCCGAACTCTTCGGGCACGTCAAAGGCGCATTTACCGACGCTCGCACCGACCGCATCGGCCGCTTCGAACTTGCCGATGGCGGCACGGTCTTCCTGGACGAGATTGGAAATGTGCCCTACCGTCAGCAAGCTAAGTTGCTGCGTGTGCTCGAAACCAGCGAGATCGAGCGCGTCGGATCGTCGCGTACGCGCCGGGTCGATGTGCGTGTGATCTCCGCTACGAATGCGGATCTTCGGGCCGCCTGTGCCTCCGGACAATTCCGGGAAGACCTCCTCTTTCGCTTGAATACGGTGGAAATCCACGTCCCGGCGCTTCGAGAGCGAAGAGAAGATATCCCTGCTCTTGCCATACACTTCCTTGCCCGTTATGCGTCGCGCTACCGGCGTGCGGTTCAGGGTTTCGAGGCCCCGGCTTTGCAACTGCTCATGCAATACTCCTGGCCGGGCAATGTGCGCGAGCTGGAGCATACGCTGGAGCGCGCAGTCCTCATGTGCCGGGGCGGCGAGATCCAGCGAGCCGATCTGGGTCTCGATGTGTCCCGCCAGCAGAGCCAGAACCTGGAAGAACTCAGCCTGGAAACGGTGGAAGCCATCCTGATCAGGAAGGCATTGCAGCGGTGTCAAGGCAATGTGAGTCAGGCCGCGGAAACTCTGGGATTGAGCCGCGGCGCTCTTTATCGCCGAATGGAGAAATATGGGCTCTAGCCCGCGCGGGAGCCCAAGTCCCGGCGTGCGCAAGCCTCCACGCAAACGAGTTCGCCTGCTGTACGAGCGCCGCATCACTCTGTTCTCTTTCCTCGTTGCTCTTCCCGCAATGATCGTTGGCGGAATTCTGATCTGGCTTCAATCCTGGTCTGTGGAATCAAAGTGGGCGCTGCTCTTTGCGGAGTTGTTTGTTTGGTGGCTGCTGGCCATGGCATTGCAGGAGCAGACCTCGCGCCCATTACAAACTCTTGCCAATGTGATCGCCGCGTTACGCGAAGAGGACTATTCGTTTCGGGCTCGCGGTGCGGCCGCCGACGATGTACTCGGCGAACTCTCCCTCGAAGTGAACGCTTTGGCCGACCTACTGTCCGACCAGCGGATTCGAGCCATCGAAGCCACCGCGCTTTTGCGCCGTGTTGTGGAGGAGATCGACGTTCCGTTGTTTACCTTTGACCCCGACCAGGTTCTGCGGCTCGTGAATTCCGCAGGAGAACGTCTGCTGCAGCAACCTTCGGTAAGACTCCTCGGGCGTACCGCGGAAGAGATCGGATTGGCCGGCTGTCTTGCCGCGGAGAGCGAGACGTTGGTACCGCTGCCTTTCCACAGCCCGAACGCGCGTTGGCTGGTACGGCGTAGCTCCTTTCGCCAGAGAGGCGTGCCCCACTCCCTGATCGTTCTTTCCGATGTGAGCCGCGCCTTACGCGAAGAAGAGCGCAGCGCCTGGCAGCGCCTGATTCGGGTGCTTGGTCACGAGCTTAATAATTCGCTCACTCCAATTAAGTCGATTGCGGGAAGCTTGAGCACCCAGATCGCGAACGCGGTGTCAGATTCCGCTCAGCGTCAGGATTTCGAACGCGGACTCGCCATCATCGAAACCCGCGCCGACAATCTCAATCGCTTCCTGCAGGCGTACCGTCAACTCGCCCAGATGCCACCGCCCGTGTTCCACAAGACTTCACTGCCTTCGATCGTCGAGCGCGTGGCTGGCCTGGAAACAAGATTGAACGTCCAGGTAGTTCCAGGTCCTGCCGCCGAGTCGGAGGTTGATCCCGATCAACTCGAGCAAATGCTGATCAATCTTGTGCGCAATGCAGTCGAAGCTGCCCTCGAGCCAGGCCACTCGACGGGCCCATCTGGCGATGCCACAGCAACTTCCGCACCAGTGGATCCGCTTGTGGTCATGCGCTGGGATGTCTCCGAAAGGGATCTCATTATCACGATCGAAGACAACGGTCCCGGTCTGCTCAACCCGAGCAATGCGTTTGTCCCCTTCTACACCACCAAGCCAGCGGGGAGCGGGATCGGACTGGTGCTCTCGCGCCAGATCGCCGAAGCACACGGAGGATCGATTGAGCTTGTGAACCGCACTGATAAGAGGGGCTGCCGCGCCAGAGTTATGCTCCCCCGAGTACACGCGACCGTGGACCCAAGGTGAATCGATCATCTGACTTCATGCACAGACGATGGACCTGCCGTGCTACCCAGGATCCGGCCTCTTTGTGATTTAGAACTGTTCAATTTCGGACGGCTGTCGTTCAGAGTGGACACTGGAAACCCTTAGGCGCCACGATATTCGTCTTGCATTTTCAGCCACTTGGCCCAATTTATGTGTGGACCGCGAGGTGCAGTGCGAGTTGTGATCCTGCTTGCGAAATAATCCGGGGGGATGGGATGAAAAATCTCTGGCACGATTTCAGCTTTGGTCTCCGGCTGCTGAGGAAGAATCCAGGATTTACCCTCGTGGCTTTGCTGGCGCTTGCCATCGGCATCGGCGCGAACACTGCGATCTACAGCATTTTCTACGCTACGCTCATTGCGGATTTTCCCTATCCGCATTCCGAGCAATTGTGGTGGTTTGGTCCAGAGCCGCGGGGAAAAAAGATAGAAGCCAAGTTTCGACTGGCGATTATTTGGATTGGAAGCGCGAAAGCTCGGTATTTCACACATTGGGGGTTGTCAGGGGAGCCCCGTTCAACCTATCCCTCGGCGAAAAACCTGAGCAAATTGCGGGGGACTACCTGACTCCCGGCTTTCTGGACCAGTTGATTGGCGATCGCCCCTTCATGGGGCGCTACTTTACGCCCGAGGAGGGAGTAGCGGGTAAAGACCACGTGGCGATCATCACGCACAAGCTCTGGCAAGGATACTTTGCCAGCGACCCCAACATTATCGGCAAACAGATCCACCTCAATGGCGAACTCTACACGGTGATCGGAGTTCAACCTCAGGGACAGCCCGATCGGCAAATCGTTGTGCCGTTTGTGTTCTCTCCAGAACAGATGAATCACGATGTTCGCTGGCTGGTTGTCCTGGGGCGCCTCAAGCCGGGAATTACTCTGGCGCAGGCGAACGCCGATATGGCGTCGGTGACGCGCCACTTGGCGGAGGTCTATCCGAAATCGAATAAGGGCTGGGGCGCCAGCGTCGAACCCCTGAAGAACGACTTCCTTGACCCCGATGTGCGTACCGGTCTGTGGTTCCTGCTCGGTGCAGTAGGCTTCGTCCTCTTGATCGCCTGCGTCAACGTGGCCAATCTATTGCTGGCGCGAGGCGCTACTCGACAAAAAGAGGTTGCGGTGCGAGCTTCGGTGGGGGCTTCGCGGGGACGTATCTTCGTCCAGTTCCTGATCGAGAGCTTGGCTTTGGCTGCTTCGGGTGGCGTGTTGGGCCTCGGCTTGGCATGGGCTCTGCTGAAAACGATCATGGCGATGATGCCGCGGGGCATGCTCCTTTCGGAAGCGGATGTCCGCCTGAATTTGCCCGTTCTGCTTTTCACTCTAGCGACCACGATGCTTGCGGGCGTCTTGTTTGGATGCGCTCCTGCCTGGCAGGCGACGCGCCTGGACCTGAATGAGGCTTTGAAAGAGGGCGGGCGATCGGCGACCTTCAATTGGAAGGGAGCGTCGTTCACGTTTCCGTTTGCGGCAGTCTTGGTGTCAGCCTGGCCCTGTGCCCCGTGTACGGCACACAGAAATGCGAAGACCGCCAGCAACGCAGTTGCGATCGCATGGTACCGGCAGCCAGGAATCCTGAAGTTGAGCACGGATTGTGTCTCCGACGTAGCGAGTCTAGCAATTGGTGAAGTCGAGCGCGAGAAAAAATCATGCGCAACCGAGGTACAATTCCACCTGCCCGGAGACTGTGAAGCCCGGCTCGATCCATGGACCCGAAGCGTATCTCTCTGCCGTTGCTCATTTCTCTGACGGTTCTGGTGGCGATTGTTTCCTCCGGGCGAGGACAATCCAGCAACAGCCCCGGTCTGCGCTCCGACGCTCAAACCACGACGCCGCAACTCGTAATAGAGCCCACTGGTGCCAGCCGCTGCCAGTTTTGCCATGCTTCGGAAGTCGAGGGATATGCGCGCTCCGCGATGGCGCACTCCCTGCGCCGTGCGGGTCAGGAACCGGATGGAACGGTAAATACCCCCGACGCAATAATCACGATGCATTCATCGCCGACTGGCTATTGGCAACGCCTGCGGAGCGGTTCAGACGTAATCAACTACCGCATTGACTACGTGATCGGTTCCGGCAACCACGCATCGGGTTACCTGCTCGACCTGGCCGGTCATCTGTTCCAGTCGCCGGTCGCTTACTACAAGAGTCGGCAGGCATATGATCTGGCGCCCGGATATGAAGGATTGCCCAATCCGGATTTCACGCGACCCATCGCCGAAGCATGTCTCTTTTGTCATTCAGGAACTGCGTTGCATATCTCAGGCACGTCGAACGAGTATCGGTCGCCGGCATTCTCCGCGGAAGCGATCACGTGCGAGCGCTGTCATGGCTCGGCGGAAAAACACCTCACCGATCCCAGGGCTGGCACGATCGTAAATCCTGCGAAGCTCGAGCCAGCCGCTCGCGACAGCATCTGCGAACAATGTCACTTATTGGGAGTTGGCAGAGTACTCAATCCCGGAAGGAAGTTTGGCGATTTTCGGCCGGGACTGCCCTTGGAAGACGTTTTCACCACCTACTGCAACGTCTTGCCACCCGGTACGGAGGCCGGGAAATTCAAGGTCATCAGTCATGTGGAACAACTCGCCAGAAGTACCTGCGCCCGCAAGAGCAATGGTCAGTTGTGGTGCGGAACCTGCCATGATCCACATAATAAGCCCCTTGAACCGGTCCAGTTCTTCCGGTCCAAATGTCTTTCTTGCCACATGGAGAATTTTCCTGGTTCTCACCCTGACAGGGAAAGTAACTGCATCGGCTGCCACATGCCTCGCCGCGATGCCAAGGACGGAGGGCATACAGCCTTCACCGACCATAGAATCCAGCGCCGTCCCGAGTCACAAGAAGGTCTCCCGGCAGATACGGACATTGCTGCCTGGCGTGAACCGGCGCCTGATTTGCAAAAGCGGAATCTTGGCATTGCCTATGTCAATGTGGGCATGGAGCGCCGTTCGGGGCCATTCATTGCACGCGGTTATCGCATGCTGACCGAAGTCCAAAACCAGTTCTCCCAGGATAACGAGATCTTTGCATCCATGGGCTCGGCTTTGCTGTTGGCAAAACAAACATCAGAGGCGGAGCTGGCTTTCGAGCGCGCCCTGCAACTCAATCCAGATTCGGTCAGCGGCGAGACGAATGCCGCGTCCGCCTACCTGCAAGGGGGAGACGTCGATAGGGCGATTGCCCACCTGGAACGTGCGGTGGCGCTCGATCCCTTGCATCTAGCTGCAGATGCCCCACTGATTGAGCTCTATAAGCAGCAGGGCAACGTGGGAAAGGCGGCGGAGCTGTCCAGCAAGCTGAGCGCGGCTATTGATGAACAATCTGTCCCAGGTGGAATGGCGGAGAAGGCCTTCCCCGTCAGTTCGCCCCAAATGGCTGAGGCCGCCTTCAAGAACATCCAGGTTCTTAAGAATATTCCCGCCGACCAGTTGATCCCCGCCATGCGATTCATCACCGCGTCACTCGGCGTGGAATGCAGCTACTGCCATATACAGGATCATTTCGACAAAGACGACAAGAAGCCAAAACAGATCGCGCGCAACATGATGCGAATGATGTTTGCGATCGATAAAGACAGCTTCGCAGGGAATCGGGAGGTGACCTGCAACTCCTGCCATAGAGGTTCGCTCAGACCGGAAGCCATTCCGATGGTTGGCAATGAAGTGCGGCTGAAAGTCCAAGCGGCCACGCCTCCTGATACGGAAGAACTTCCCGTCAACTTGCCTACTGCAAACCAACTGATCGACAACTACATTCATGCACTTGGCGGAGCGGCTGCGATCGAGCAAATCACCAGCCGGGAAGAGAAGGGCACGATAACGCTAGGCGGACAATCCATCAGCACTGAGGTCTTCGATCAGGATCCGCACAAGCAGGTTTCCGTCCGGCATATGCCGGACGGAGACAGCATTACAGTATTCAATGGCCACGAGGGCTGGTCGAGCATGCCGGGCCGTCCCGTATGGGATATGCATGGCGCGGATCTTGATGCGGCTCAAATCGACGCCGACCTACACTTCCCCTTGCACATTAAGCAGGCCTTTGCGGAGTTGCGCGTGGAATATCCGGAAAGGATCGGCGACCGCGAGGCTTATGTGATTTCGTGTACAAGAGAGGGGCAGCCGCCGGTAATGCTTTATTTCGACGAACAGTCAGGACTGCTGGTACGACTGGTCCGCTATGCTCCGTCTCCGCTCGGGCTCGTTCCCACTCGAATCGACTACAGCGATTACCGGGATGCCGGCGGCGTGAAGACTCCGTTCCGCTGGAAGGAGGCTAAGCCGGATGGGAGCACGACCACCCAGTTGGAACAGGTGCAGCAGAATGTTCCGATCGATGATGCCAAGTTCGCCAAGCCCACGTCAGCGGCAGGTTCAAAGCCGCCGGAACAGTAAGCGAGTACGCGGCTCAAGAGTTCACCTCATCAAGCTGATGTTATCCTTACCCACCTATGAGAACAGTTCAAACCATCGATTATTCTGAAGCCAAGCGAGCCCTCGATTTGATCGTCGAAAAAGTTTTGCAGATGCAGAAGGCAGTGGTGGTCGCGGTCGCCGATTCCCACGGCGACCCCATCTGCTTCGCCCGAATGGACGGCGCTCGTGTCTCTCCCGTCCACATCGCCTTGAATAAGGCTTGGACCGCTGCCCGCGAGCGCAAACCAACCAAGGAACTGGGGGACGCGGTCAGACATTCGGAGAAGGGCCACGACATTGCCTACTACGGTGATCCGAAATATGTGGGGTGGGGCGGTGGAATTCCAGTCTGGAAAAACGGCGAAGTCATCGGCGCCGTGGCGGTCAGCGGCCTATCGGCGGATGAAGACAGCGCTCTAGCTGCACTGGGTGTGGAATTGATCTCCGGGTCATAGGATGTGTTCGAAAGCCTCCTCTGCTAGTTCGGCTCCGTAATACTGAGGGTTTGATTCTCCTCGATGCCCGTGGTCAAGACCTGTTTCCGGCCCGATGGCCAGTCGACCTCCACCCGGTCAATCTCGGCCGCGTCCCCCAGACCGAAGTAAAGCGGCAGAACGCTCTGGGCGAGATAGCCGGATTTGCCATCGTTGTACTTGGTGTAAGTTTGGCCGCCGGCACGTACACGCACGGTTGCGCCGAGCCCGTTGCGATTTGACTTCGTGCCCACGAGCACGATCTTGAGCCAGCGAATCTGTCTGCGCTGAGCGAGGTTGCTGACCAACACCTGCGGCTCGGAGTTAAAATCGTTGGTAACGATGTCTAGGTCCCCGTCGTTATCCAAATCGAATATGACGGAGGATCGACTGGACCGCGGCGCCATGACGGTTGACTTCCCACTCTGCCCGACGCACACTTTGCTATCCAGTTTTTCCTGTGCGCTCCTCTCCTGCGGGTCGGAACAATCGATTTCAAACCATGGTGTGTAGAGGTTCTTGCGAGGCTCGATTCCGAGCACGAACTCGGCATCGACGAACTTCTTGCCGTGGTCGTTCAACAGGAGTGAGTTGATGCCGTAGCGGTAGGGGTAGCTCATCCCAGAAGCAATGAAAATGTCATCCCAGCCATCCGCATTCAGGTCTCCCACGCTGGGTCCCCACGGCCAGTAGGTCTCTACACCCAAGCGATCGGAAACCTCTTCGAATTTCCCGTTCCCCAGGTTGTGAAAAAGGGCATTTCCCCAGATGTAATCGGACTTGGTGCCCTGAATATAGGAATCTGACCAGGTGATGTTGGATTTGAGCTTCTCGTTTTCGGGGCCTGGTTCCTGGCTCATGTCAGAGTGCATGTCGACAATGAAGAGATCCATGCGGCCGTCATTGTCGTAGTCGAAGAACTTCAACCCCATCGCACCCCACGGAGTCTTGGGGAAATACTGGTCCGTCTTCTCGACAAACTTCTTGCCGCCCTGGTTTTCGTAATAGTGGCTATGTCCCTGCATATTGAGGAAAAAGATGTCGGGCCAGCCATCGCCGTTCACGTCACTGAAGCTGGCTTCGCCGCACCAGCCATGCGGGCTCAACCCCACTTCGGCGGTCACATCTTTGAAGTGGTTGTGGCCCATATTCTTGTAGAGAACGGGGTATTCGTAACGATCCGGGTGGAGGTGTCCCTCAAAAGCGTTGGGTATTCCGACGTACTCGCCATCCGGTCCCTTGTCGTCGTAGGTGTACTTGCCGACATTGCAGACCAATAGGTCCAACAGGCCGTCGTTGTCATAATCGAAGAAGAAAGCGCCGGAGGAGTGCGCGACCAAGCCCAGGCCAGCTTCCTGGGTGATGTCCTTGAAATGTCCGTGACCGTCGTTCTCGAACAATACATTTCCGCCACGAACCGTTGTGACAAAGAGATCCTGGTCGCCGTCGTTGTCGATGTCAGCAAAGGCCGCACCTACGCTAATCCGGTCAGGCAATCCGACGCCGGCTTCCTGGGTGATGTTCTTAAATTTGCCGCCCCCCAGGTTCTTCCAGAGTTCGTTTCCGCCCACCTGATTGACGAAGTAGATATCGTAGAGTCCGTCGCCGTCCACATCGGCAACCGCAACTGCGCTGCCATGGTCATAATGCCCCATCCGCATGTGCTTCGTGATGTCGTCAACCGCGTGGTAGTTGAAGGTGATTCCGCTTTCTTTGAGCTTGTCGGCAAACTGGAATTGATAGAACACCTTGAACTGCTTGGCGGCCTCCATCTGGGCCTTCTTCCGGGAGGGAAGGGAATCCCGTCCCATATCGTCTTCTGGATAGCGGGCCCGGATTGCGGAATCGGCCGCCGCCCCGATTAGAATGAGAACACCGACCGAGAGCAACCCCACTGCGATCCTGAGCAAACGATTTCTCCATAAGCTCATTCTTCTATCTCCCGCAGCTCATTCTTCTTAGAGCCCAGTGCTCCGCCGTAGAATGAATCAAAGTGCACCTGTCATCCAAATGAGTTGCTTGTAATCTAGGCCACATGCTCCAAGATAACAAATCGCCGACACCACGCGGAGTCGTGCGAATCAGATCTTCAAGCAAAGTAAACATTTGCCCGTCTTTCCAGCTTCGGGCGAGGCGAGAGATAATGGCAACCATGCGTCTTTCCATCCGGCTTGGGATAGTGACTGCCCTGTTCGCCGCCTGCTCTTGCATCGTTGCTCAGACCACGACCGATCGCATCGGACCCATTACTTCGGCGCTGCGGGCAGGACAATTTGAACAGGCGTTGCAACTCTTGCAACCGGAGCTGGATCAGAGTCCTAAGAGTCCGCAACTGTGGACCCTGCGCGGCATCGCCCTCTCCGGCAAGGGAGAAAAAAAAGAAGCATTGAGCGCGTTCCGCCACGCGCTGGGCATTTCCCCGGATTACCTGCCTGCTCTGGAAGGCGCAGCTCAGACCGAATACGAGCAGGGTGGCAAAGACGCAGTTCCGTTGTTGCAACACTTACTAGCACTGCGTCCCAACGACCCGACCAGCCACGCCATGCTGGCAGTGTTGGTTTACCGGCGCGGCGACTGTGCCAAAGCGATTCCGCACTTCGAGCAAAGCGGTTCGCTGCTGGATTCCCAGCCTGGAGCATTGCAGGCGTATGGCGACTGTTTGGCAAGGGCGAAGGAAACCGAGAAAGCGATTACGGTGTTTGGTCGCGCCCTGGCTCAATCGAATGCCAACGCCGGTGTCCGCTATCGGCTTGCATCTGTTCAGCTGGTGGCGCAGCGCCCTAAGGATGCCATCGCGACGCTGCAGCCCTTGCTCCAGGAGAATGCGACCGACGCGAATGTCCTCGAGTTGGCGGCCTCCGCCTACGAAGCAGATGGAAATACTCCAGAGGCGGTCCGCATTCTTCGCCAGGCAATCGTCTCGGATCCCCATAATGTTAACCTCTATGTGGATTTCGCTAACATTTCTCTTGACCATCAGTCGTATCAAGTCGGCGTGGATATGATCAACGCCGGTCTCGTAGCAGAACCTAAGGCGGCGCCGCTTTACGTAGCGCGTGGCATTCTCTACGTACAACTTGCGCAATTTGACAAGGCAGAAACTGATTTCGACAAAGCCGATGCGCTCGATCCCCGGCAGTCCATTGGATCGGCCGCGGAGGGCTTGGCTGCCGTGCAACAGAACGACCCTGCCCAGGCTCTGGTGACTGTGCGAGCGAAATTGGCCAAGACACCCAATGATGCATTTCTTCTTTACTTGCAGGCGGAGATTCTTACCCAACGCGGTCCAGATCCAGGGAGTGCGGAATTTCGCCAAGCCATGGACTCCGCCAAAAAGGCGATTTCGCTTCGTCCCTCCTTAGGAGCTGCTCGCGACATTCTGGCGAAGCTTTACCTCCAGTCGGGACAGAACGAACCGGCGATTGAGCAAAGTCGCAAAGCTTTGAACACCGACCCCAAGGACCAAACGGCGCTGTATCACCTGATTCAGGCGCTGCGTAAAAGTGGGCGAACAGATGACATTCCGGACTTGCTCAAGCGGTTGGCCGAGCTCCGGACGGAAAGCACCAAGGAAGAAACCGAACACAATCGCTACAAGTTGGTGGAACAGAAATCCCCACTCCTGGAGAAACCACAGCCTTGACCCTTACCCGCCGCGCTTTTGTACGACTCTCCCTCGGTTCCCTGGCCGTCGCAGTACCTGCAAGACTCCTGGCGCAAGGAGTTGCCTCCCACACGGTCAAACCTGTTGCTCGACCAGCGCCGTCGGGTCGTCCCTTTTATGCGCATTTCGTGGACGTCGCGTCAGCCGCCGGTTTGAACGCTCCCGTAGTGTATGGCGGTGTGGATAGCAAGAAATACATTTTGGAAGCTACCGGTTGCGGTTGTGCGTTCATCGACTACGACAATGACGGCTGGATGGATATTTTCTTGTTATCAGGCACGCGCCTGACAGGAGACCCGCCTGACGCGACGAATCGACTGTACAAAAACAACCGCGACGGTACGTTTACTGATGTTACGGAGAGGTCTGGACTAAAGGCCGTGGGCTGGGCGTCTGGCGTCTGTATCGGCGACTATAACAACGACGGATTCGAAGACATCTTTTGTACCTACTTCGGGCAAAACCGTTTGTTTCGCAACAATGGAGATGGAACGTTTACCGACGTAACTAGGGCCGCCGGCCTTTGGAACGATCAACCCCGCTGGGGAGCGGGATGCAGTTTTCTTGATTATGACCGGGATGGGCACCTGGATCTCTTCGTTTCTAACTACGTGCGTTTCTCTTTCGAGCACGCGCCGGTGCCAGGGGAGAACGTAAACTGCAACTGGAAAGGTGTCCCCGTTGAGTGTGGGCCGCGAGGGCTGCCAACTGGTCGACATTCGTTGTATCACAACAACGGTGACGGCACGTTCACTGACGTGAGCCAGAAGTCTGGGATCGCGAACGCAACCGGGTGCTACGGAATGACGGTGGTCGCCGCGGATCTCGACGAGGATGGCTGGACAGACATCTTTGTTGCATGTGATTCAACCCCAAGCTTGCTTTTCATGAACAACCACGACGGAACGTTCCGCGAAGAAGGTGTGCTCCGGGGAGTAGCGCTCAGCGATGACGGGATGGAGCAGGCGGGTATGGGCGTGGGCGTGGGCGACTACGATCTGGATGGCCATTTGGATCTGTTTAAGACGCACTTTGCTGATGATGCCAACGGCCTCTATCACAACGACGGCAAAGGTAATTTCGACGACTTGACCCGATCGTCGCGGCTTGCGGTCGATACTCGTTACATTTGTTGGGGTGCTGGCATCGTCGATCTCGATAACGATGGCTACCCCGACCTGTTTATGGTTACAGGCAACGTTTACCCGGAAGTGGAGCGCAAGCTACCGCAATATGCCAACAAAACGCCGCGTGCGGTATTTCGAAATCTGGGCAACCGCACCTTCGAAGAATTGGTGGAAGAGGCTGGCCCCGGCGTGGCCGATGCTCACTGCAGCCGAGGTTGTGCATTCGGAGATTTCGACAACGACGGGGATCTCGACATTCTCATCGTTAACCTGAATGAACCTCCGTCCCTGTTGCGGAATGACATGAAACAGAAGCAGAACTGGATCAAGGTCAAACTCGAAGGAGTGAAGTCAAACCGCAGCGCGATTGGAGCGCGGGTAGTGGCGCACTACGGTGGCAAGGCACAAGCGCAAGCCGTGCTCAGCCAGTCTAGCTTTTACTCCTGCAACGATTCCCGCCTGCACTTCGGGCTGGGCGGATTCAGCGCGGTTGACCTCGACATCTACTGGCCCAATGGTCTGCACGAGCAATACAAGAGCGTTTCAGCGAACCAGCTCATAACCCTGCGGGAAGGGTCAGGAATCGTGAGCAATAAAGGCTGGAGCCGAGGCTGAGTGTCGCCGAAGCGTTAGTTCGTTGTGGGGGTTTCTTTTCTCCCTAATCGAGTGTCCCAGTAAACGTTCCCGAAGCGGAAGGCGCCAAGAAATTGCTTGACAACCGCAATCCCTAGTATGTATATAGTATGGCGCGCGAGTAAACGTTTTCTCGTTTGCCAATTTGCGCTTCTCCGTCGAAGCGCGCGCTTGGGGAGGAACCATGCAGGGAAGAGTGCCGCCTTGTCGCTTCTTGTGGTTGATGTCTGCCATCCTTTTCACCACTGCCGCGTTCGCGCAGTTCACAAGTAGTGTGCAAGGTGTCGTGCAAGATCCCTCCGGCGCCGGTATCCCCAAGGCCACGGTTCAGTTGGTCAACGACGCCACGAAAGAGACGCAGTCAACCACCACGGACGCGGCGGGCAACTTCCGCTTCGTAAGTCTCGCACCCGGTACCTACAAAGTTACGGTCGAATCCGCCGGCTTCGCGAGGTCCCAGGTCGACGTCACCTTGTTGACGGCTCAGAACGTGGCAGTGCCCGTCACGCTCAAGGTCGGCTCCGTGTCTGAGGCCGTTTCCGTTACGACTGAGGCTCCCGTCGTCGACACCGCCGACAGCCGCACTCAACTGACTCTCGAGAATCAGGCGGTCGCGCAGTTGCCGATCGTCGGCCGTAACCTGGTCACGCTGGTGACGATGGCGCCAGGCGTCTCTGGCCTGGGCACAAGCGCCTCCGGCAGCCCCGCGTCGGGCGTGGACAACTACTCCACAGAAGAGCAGGTGGACGCAAGCGCCAACGGTCAGGGGCAGAATAATAATCAATACGTTGTGGACGGGCTCGATGTAACCAGCGGAATTCGTCAGGGTGTCTTGAATCTGACCCCCCAACCTGACGCTATTCAGGAAACCAGTGTTCAGGTCAACACTTTCACCAGTCAGTACAGCCGCGCTGCTGGACTGCAGACGATGTTTACTACAAGGTCCGGCAGCGACCAGTTCCACGGATCCGCGTCGGATTATTTCAACTATCAGGGAATGTACGCTGACCAACACTTCGTGAATGATGCTCAGCATCCTTATAAGCCGTACCACGTCAATAACTTGGACTTTGCAATTGGCGGGCCGGTCATTCCGCACAAGAACTTCTTCTTTTACTTTGCTGTCGAGCCGTTGCGTTCCTCCGCCAGTGCCGGCGGAGGAGTGAACTTCGCAGATCCGCAATTCATTGCGTTCGCCCAGGCGAATAATCCGGGCACGGTAGGAACCGGACTGCTCACACAATTTCAGCCGGTTGGCGTGTCTGGTGTTTCCGTTACCCAAACCGCCCAAGACGTCTTTGGTGCCGGAGTTTGCGGAACCGCAGCCGTGGAAAACATTCCTTGTTCGACCCCCATGGTCGACTCGGGTTCGTTTAGCGGTACGTCCATCCGCAACGGCACGCAATATTTTGCTCGACTCGACAAGGATTTCAAGAACGATCGCGTCTACGCCAGCCTTTTCAGGACGCTGCTGCTTACCGGTGCGCCATCTGCGATGCCTCAGTTCTCCGCCTTGAACAATACGTGGCAGGTTGCGGGGCAGGCGGCTTGGACGCATACCTTTTCACCCACTCTGCTGAATGAGTTCACCATCGGACAGAGCCGGGTGGAAGGAGTACTGGGCAGCGGAGCTACCCCATCGAGTTACTTTATTCCCTCGGTCACTGTGAACGGTATCAGCGTGGATTCAGGTCAAGCTTTCGGCGTAGGTTTCGCTCAGGGAGACTTCATCCAGCACAACTACCACTGGCGCGACGTCCTAACGCACGTGCATGGGGCCCATACTTTGAAATTCGGTTATGAGGGCTGGTATGGCGACGACGTCGAGCCCTTCCAGGGGCCGTGGTCTCAGCCGAAGTTTTCGTTCAGCAATCTGTTGACCCTGGCACAGGATGCCCCCACGAACGAGAATGGCATCTATTACAACCCGCAGACTGGCACCGAGCAGTTGTGGAGTTGGGATGCAGCTTCGCGGACCTTCGGACTCTTTGTGGAAGACACCTGGAAGGCGAAGAAGAATCTTACTTTGACCTTGGGCCTGCGCTACGACGACAGTGGGAACCCGTGGTCCAAGAGCGCGTCGACGGTTTTCGGAAACTTCTACCTTGGCACAGGCACAACCGAACAAGAGCAGGTGGCGAATGGCTACGCCAAGGCTACGCATAACGCGTTGCTGCATTCGGTCGACAACCTCTTCAGTCCCCGCGTCGGTTTCGCATGGGATCCCACGGGGAAAGGCGACTGGGTGGTTCGCGGAGGAGCCGGTATCTATAACAATTGGCTTACCCAGGCGAACGTGCAGGAAGAGTTTCGAGGCAGCCCGCCGGGAGAGGTTGCGCCGACATTTGTTGCGGGTGGTACGGGGAGCGCGGAAGCTCCGATTTTCGAGCTCGGAAACAGCAGCAAACCTCCGTTCGGATTTACTTTCCCAACCTTCGGGCCAGGAGGAACCGGCCCGAACGCGAAGTCAGGGGGCGGGCTTAACTCGCAAGGAGGAATTGTCGGCGCCAGCTTCGCCATTGGCGGCGTGAATCCGCTCTTGAAGTCGCCGAAGGCCGATATCTGGTCCATCACCTTGGAACGCAAGCTTGGAAGCAACTTTGCGGCCAGCGTGGGTTACAACGGATCTCACTCTTACAACATCGTCGGCAACGGAAACTCGATTGGCAACGTCTCCTACGGAGTCGATATCAACTCGTTTGCAGGCGACTTGATCGAGCAAGAGAACACCAGTCCAACGCCGGTCATTCCCAGTGCGACCCGGCTCAATAAAAGCTTTGGTTCGATCGCTTATGCTGATAACGACCGGCATAGCAATTACGACGCAGTCATCTTTGATGTCAGGGGACACTTTTCACGCGGGTACGTGGACGCTTCCTATACTCGTTCCCGTTCCCAGGATGACGCGCTCGATTATCCAAATTCTGCGGGGCTGAATCCTGGGCAGTATTACGGACCGTCGATCTTCGATGTGCCCAACCGCTTCTCTCTCAGCTTCAACTATCAACTGAAGGGCATGAATGGCGGGAGAGGAGCAAGCGGGTACATAACCGGAGGATGGGGAATCAGCGGTACGAGCATCTTCCAGTCCGGCTATCCCTTGACGGCGGGAAATGCAAACGGCTTTCTGGCGGTATGCCAATCAGGCGCCCTCAGTAACGTCCAAGGCTGCTCGGCTTCGGATCCGGCGGTTGCTTACCAGGCGGGTAGCGGTGACTACAACGCTGATGGGGATACCCTCGCTTATCCCGACGCGACGAGTTACAGCCAGTCAACCAATAACAAATCCTGGCTCACTGGGGCGATTCCCAAGGGCGACTTCGCCGTCCCCACGTTCGGTAACGAAGGAAACGAGAAGTCTAACGCGTTGCGCGGGCCGAATTTCTACGAAACCAATATCAATTTCTACAAAGACACGCACATTACCGAAAGAGTCAATTTCCAATTCCGGTTTGAGATTTTCAATCTCTTCAACCGGGCAAACTACACAGACGTCGACACCAATTTGCCGGACGGGAATTTTGGAGCGGCGACGGCGTCCCACGAGGCTCGTTTCTGGCAACTGGGAGGCAAGATTTCCTTCTAGTCCACGGCAACCGAGGACAACAGCCGGCCCACTTCAACTGAAGCGGGCCGGCTTTTTGTATTCCCGAGCAGCAGGGCCGCAATTTGGCCGCTGACCGATGGAGATTCAACTGACGTGTCGCCGACGGTGACATGAAGTATAAAGGTTGTGGGGGACAGACCAACTCGGCGATGACAGGAAGATGCACGATCCGACAATGTTGGCTGCTTCTGGCTCCGGTCTTTCTTCTTTCCTGCTCCCTATCTTCTACCTTGGCGCAAGCGACGGGCGACAAGCTTGGCACGATCGCCGCGGCGTTGCAGAATAAGGAGTTTCAAAAAGCGCTCGAACTCCTTCGCCCCGCCCTCCAGGCGTCGCCCGGAAACGCGCAGTTGTGGACGATGCAAGGCGCTGCTTATGCAGGGCAATCACATACAAAAGAAGCCCTTGCCTCGTTTCGTAACGCGCTGAAGATCTCTCCGGACTATCTCCCAGCGTTGCAAGGTGCGATCCAAATCGAATACGAGGCCGGAAGCCCGGCAGCCATTCCCCTTTTACAACGTGTGCTGGGCTCACGGTCCGCCGATCAAACCAGTCATGGCATGCTCGCGGTGCTGGAATACCAAGAAGGGAACTGTGCCGTTGCGACCGTCCACTTTGAAAAGGCCGGGGCGCTGTTTGACTCTCAGCCCAGCGCGCTACATGCCTACGCAGTATGCCTGGTGAAGCTCAAGCAATTCGATCGGGCGGCCCAGGTGTTCCAGCGCTCGGTAGCTCTTGAGCCAGACAATGAGCAGGAGCGCCACCTGCTAGCCGCGATCCAACTCATGGCCAAAAATCCCACGGACGCCCTGGCCACATTGGGGCCGCTGTTGCAGAGCACCAATCCAGATGCCGGGACTCTGGAACTGGCCTCTAAAGCCTACGAAGACACCAAGGACACGTCACGAGCGGTGAGTACGCTTCGACAGGCGATTCTGCTCGATCCGCGGAATGTGAATCTCTACCTGGATTTCGCCAACATCTCCTTTGCGCACGAATCGTTCCAGGTGGGCATCGACGTGATCAACGACGGCATGGCACTACAACCGCAGGCAGCACCTCTCTACTTTGCGCGCGGCGTTCTCTATGTCCAGTTAGCCCAGTACGACAAAGCAGAGGCTGACTTTGAGAGAGCATATGAACTGGATCCGAAACAATCTCTCACTTCTGCCGCCCAGGGATTAGCGGCGGCGCAGGAAAACGATCTCGATCGTGCGCTGGGAAAGGTGCAGGCGTCCCTGGCCCGAAAGCCGAACGATGCTCTTTTGCTTTACCTGCAAGCCGACATTCTCGCTGAGAAACACGCGGATCCGGGCACGCCTGAATTCCAGTTAGCGATGCATTCAGCCCGGAAAGCCGTCTCGTTGCAGCCCACGCTGGGCGCCGCCCACGGAGTACTCGCGAAACTCTATTTGGAGTCCGGAAAGTACCAGGAAGCCGCTGAAGAATGCCGGAAGACTCTGGCCAGCGATCCGAAGGACCAAGCTGCGGTCTATCATCTGATCCAGGCGCTGCGGAAAACGGGGGATAAACACGAGCTTCCCGACCTGCTGAAACGCCTTGCTCTGCTTCGGAAGCAGGCTGCGCAGGAAGAGAGCGAACGCTACCAGTACAAGCTAGTCGAAGAAGACACCCAACCCAAATAGCTAGCCCGACTGTTCTGGCTGTCGACTACTAAGAGTTTCCGTCAAGACTTCAGCAGTACGTACGTGCTGTAGCTCTCCTTGTCGATGTTCATGAAGGGGCGCATCGTCACGCTGCTGCCGTCAACCGAGTTCACCAGCCAATCCCCCTTCGCGTTGTTTGCTGGCTTGGCTTGCAGCAAAGCGTTCCTGTCGAAGCTGGGTTGCGAATCAGCCACCGCGAAAAGCACCAGCGGGCCCTGCACCAGGGCGACCAGGCTCGGATGATTTGCGTCCACAGATTCAAGCCGCAGCGGCATGGGGAGTTCGAGTTCCACGCGATCACCGTCCTTCCAGGTGCGTCGGATCCCCGCAAAAGTACCTGGCTGCACCAGATCGGAAACGCGCGTGCCATTGACGGAAAGCACGGGGTTCGGGGCTGCCCATGAGGGAATCCGGACATAGAGCGTGTACTCTTTGGCCTGGGAGCCGGATACTTGGATCTGGATTTTGTTGTCGAACGGATACTTGGTCTCCTGCTTCAGTCCGTATCGTCCGCCGCCATCATCCCATTGCACCCTGGATGGCGTGAAGAGATTTACGTACACACCATCGCCTGAACGCAGATACGTGCTGATGTGATAGTCCGCGGCGAGTTGCGGGAATGTTCCCGAGCAGCATGGCCATTTTTGCCCGTACCAAACCTTCTTGCCGGTCGTGGCATAGTCCGAGTAGTAGAACGAAGTGCCATCGGCTTGAATGGGCCAAGCACCGAGAATGGTGTTGTACAGCACGCGTTCCATACTGTCGCCGTACGAGGAGTCTTTGGTGACGCGCAGCAGGTAGCGCGTAATCTTGAAATGGCCGTAGGCGCCGCACGGCGTTTCAAAGCTGGCGTGACTGTACCCAAGACTGTCTCCCAACTGTCCAGTCCCCGGTTCCCCAAACGCTTCGTTGGGGCCCCAGCCGCCGGTAGCGAAGCTTTGCGATTTCACCAGCATCTCGAAGCCGTTCCTGGCGGCCCGCAGATGCTTCTCGCTTCCCAGCGTGATGTAGGCCTGCATGGCCGAGCTGAAGGCATTTACATGGCTGTAGGCGTGTTCGAAAGGCAGCACGTTATTGCCCTCGGAGAGCGGGCCAAAATATGTGTCGTCCTCAAGGAAGCGCGTAGCCAGGTCGCGGTAAAAGGGTTTGCCGCTACGCTGGTACGCGAGGAAGAGATTCTCCGGCAGTGTGTAGGTTTCATCCCAGGTGTAGGCCGTATCCTTGTGCGGGCGGGAACGCTGTTCCTGCCGCGACAGTGCCTTCTCGGGCAGATAGGGGACGATTGCGTGGGTGAGCTTTTCGTGGACATCCATCGCCATCGGATCGTGGGCGAACTCGTGCGCGTCAATCAGGCCACAGGAAAGCTTGTCATAAGTGTAGGCAGGCAAACGATAGTCCACGAAGAACTTGGCCTTGGGATCGAGCGTTTCCGCGTAGCCCTTGACCAGGCGATTGATCTTTGCTCGAGTGGGTTCTGATCCCGTGACGGCGTAAGCCCGTGCAAGCCCAGAAACATATTGTCCAAGAGTATGGCCCGCGATAAAGCCATGAAAGTCATTTCGCTCCAGGCTGAAGCCGGTGAGATCGTACCAGCCCCCCATGTCTTCACCCGGGGCGGGCAAGCCAGCGACCTGCCGAAACACCTTGAGCAGGCGATCGTCGTCGAGGTTCAGGAAGCGGGCATGGTTCTCTTCGAACTGCCGCTTCAGCGGGCTGTCGAGCAACTCCACCTGTGAATAAGCAAAGGTCGTGAGTGGGGTATGGATCGTAATGGTGCCGGGGTCGACGCTCGCCCAAGCGCGAAGCCCCCGCGCTGCATAGGTGGCTGCGGTGGTGGCGGTGGCGGCTTTAAGAAAACCTCTACGGCTGAGGCGCGGCGGCATGCAGTGTCTCCTAGGCGGTGACGACTCGTAATAGCAAACGTTTACTGTGGTGAGCTTCACCCCTTCGCCGCCCGTTTGTCAACCGCTTTCTGGACGGTGCGGGATCACATCTGGTCAGGCGGCAATCTCCGGTTTCGGCGCTTCCTCGATCTCCGCCATCTCGCTCGTCAACAGGCGAAACTCGGCCGCCCCAATGATGCCGGAGACCTGTCTTGCGCTACGGAAGCCGACAATCGCACCCGTAACTGCGGGGTTGCTCAGCGCCCACGCAATGGCCACTTCTCCCGGTGTGCGCCCGTGCGGGTTTCCGATCTCGCGCAAGCGCTCGACCAGTTTCAGATTGCGAGAGAGCAGCGGTTCCCGGAAGTTGGGAAGGTTCCTGCGCCAGTCTTCGCTGGCAAAGTTGGCGACGCGCTCGCGAGTCATCGCCCCGGTGAGCAGGCCGGCAGACATCGGCGAATACACAATGACACCGATGTGGTTCTGCGCAGCGAAGGGCAGGATCTCCTTCTCGATCTGACGGGTGACAATCGAATAGGGCGGCTGCAGGGAGGTAATCGGCGCAATGGCTTGCGCGCGCTTCATCTGCGAAACGCTAAAGTTGGAAACCCCGATGTAGCGAACTTTACCTTCCTTCTGCAGGCGGGCCAGCTCCGTCCACCCCTCCTCGATATCCTCATCCGGCTCGGGCCAATGGATCTGGTAGAGATCGATGATGTCGGTCTGCAGGCGGCGCAGACTGTCTTCGCATTCGCGGCGAATCGACCCCGCCTTGAGGCTTGCCCCAATGGTTCCGTTAGCGTCCCACACGCGCTCGCACTTGGTGAACACGTAAGGGCGTTGCGCGTGCCCTCTCAGTGCGCGCGCCACCACTTCTTCCGAATGGCCGAGTCCGTAGAGCGCGGCGGTGTCAATCCAGTTGAGGCCGTGATCCAAAGCGGCGTGGATGGCTGGGATAGAGTCGTTCTCGTTCTGCGGCCCCATACTGCCGTTCCACCCACCTCCACCAATCGCCCAAGCGCCGATGCCGATAGGAGTGATGTGGAGATCGCTGTTTCCAAGTTGGCGTGTTTGCATTGAATTCACCTTGCGTACGCAGTTTGAAAGCGGCCTTTAGATCAAGGCATTCGGCTAGGTAATCGCTTGCTGGCTGACGGCAAAGTCGAACTTTGCGCCGCCGATGGAGCAAGAACCGCAATCACTATACCTCAACCGTGCTGGGAATCATCTGTGTGCCCTCAACTGACAGCTTTGCGGTTCCCGACGCGCAGAAGAAGCTGATCCCTGGCCAGGAACGGCTATGGGCCAAGATGGCTGGGCGAGGGCGGCTCACAACATGTCCATCGAGCAAGTGTTCTACAGCAAAACAGCTAAAGGCAAGATGCTCATAATATTAAACATATGAGCGAAAAATGGCTCTGAAGGTATCCTGGTAGCTTCCGCCGGGACACCCCTTGGTGTCCACCTGGCTTGCCCTCTCTCCGCCCCAGGTTCCACACGAAATCTTGCTGAACAAGGAGGCACCAACCTCCCCAGTTGGCGGTCTGCTTCCCCTCAAGAAATCTACCCTGGAGAGCTCAAAAAAATCTTGACAGCCGCCGACAAAGGGCGGTATAACCTGATTCCATTAGCGAGAAATCGTTTACTCTAACAGTATTTCGCACCTTGTTGTGGGAGGTACTATAAGTGGCTAACTCAGAATCCCTGCGCCGGTGGTTTCTTCTGATTCTGTTGCTTTTCAGTGTCTCCGCGTACGGCCAGTACAGCAGCAACGTCCAAGGTGTAGTTTCTGACTCTGCTGGTGCTGCGATCAACGGGGCGTTGGTCCAATTGAGCAATGTGGACACCGGCCTAACGGCCACGGCCACTACGAGCGATTCGGGCAACTACCGCTTCAGCAGCCTTCCCCCAGGCAGCTATATGGTGACAGCCGATGCCAAGGGTTTCAGAAAGGCGGAAGCGAGAGTTACGCTGAGCACTTCCGAAACGAAAGGTATCAATCTCGCGCTATCGGTCGCCGGGACTCAGCAGACCGTAACGGTCGAGGTTGCTCCCCCTACAGTTGACACCGATGACAGCCGCTTGCAAGCGACCTTGTCGGCGGATACCGTTCGGGATCTGCCTTCGGCGAATCGCAATCTATGGGATATCTTGGCCGTCACGCCTGGCGTGGTAGGAGTAGGTACGCGCTTGGCCGGAGAAGCCCCCGGTGGTCTACCCGACAACTTCGGAACCCAGACCCCTCAAATTAGTGCCAACGGACGAAGTTACACCGGCAACGTCGTCATGGTGGACGGTATGAATGTGACTAGCCCGGTGCAAAACGGCAATATCATCCTTGCGCCCATTCCCGACGCCGTGCAGGAGGCCTCGCTGCAGACCAACTCATTCGGCGGGGAAGACAATCTGGGCAGCTCAATCCTGATCCAGGTGACCACAAAGTCAGGGACCAACCAGTTTCACGGAACGGGGAGCCTCTTTTTTGCCAACCAAGACTTGCAGGCAACGCCAGACTTTGTCACCGGGCCACTTCTGCCATATGCCAGGAAAGATCTGGTAGGCACGCTCGGAGGACCAATCCGAAAGGGCAAGACTTTCTTCTTCGCTGATTTCGAAAAGCTCTGGGCGACCGTCCCGGGCGCGACTGGGCAACAGCTATTCGAAGCTCCCCAATTTGTACAATGGGCCCAAACGAATTTTCCCAACACGGTCGGAACGCAGGTTCTCACCGGCTGGCCGGCCAGCAATCTCTTTGGCGGCGCTCTTGCGACAAACGCCGCCGGGTTGCCAGAAACAGCCCAGAACTACCTTCCCCCGGGCCTGTGCGGGACCGCGGGCGCACCTCCATGTAGCCTTGCAATGGTGTATAGCGGCAGTTTCAACGCCAGCGAATACTACAACGCCCTCCAGTACAACTTCCGGCTCGATCAGTACTTCACAGATCGGGACCGGCTCTATTTGAGTTACTACAATGACTCCTTCGACCAGCAACAGAAGTCGCCCAGGCCGAAGTTGGGCGCCTTGGACATCATGAGGAACCGGTACGCCCAGATCGACTTTACGCATACCTTTAGCTCCACTCTCCTGTGGGAGTCCAGTTTTGCCTTTGCCAGCGTGGGCGGCGCAAATGGTCAGGACGCCAATTTAGCTGTGCCGAACGTCAGCGTGACCGGCAATCTTACGGGTTTCCCGGTTGGCGGTGGGTGGGGCCCTGGCGAGTTTAGAGGCCCAATGTACAACTGGCGTTCGGTATTGAGCTGGGTACACGGCAAACACACTTTGAGGTTCGGCTACGACGGTGCTAAGGGTATCGAGCACGGTGACTTCACGCCGGACAATGTCCGTCCCGGCTTCACCTTTAACAACCTTCTTGCCCTCGTGCAGGACAATGTCTTCCAGGAGTCAGTGGGCGCCTACAATCCGCTCACCGGTTTAGCGGGAAGTGTGAGGTTTGGCGGGCAGGAGAAACCCTTTGGGTTTTTTGCTCAAGACGATTGGAAGGTAAAGCCGAATCTGTCACTAACTCTTTCCCTGCGCTGGGATGACTTCACGAACCACACCCCCTGGGGAAACAGTGGCTTCCAGTTCAGCAGTCTCTCGCTAGGCTCTGGGAGCACGTTCACAGATCAGGTGGCCAGCGCTGGGGTCCACCCGGTGAGCGCCGTATTCGCAAACTCCATGACTAATCTATGGAGTCCGCGAATCGGTTTTTCCTGGGATCCAACGAAAACCGGCAAGTGGGCGGTGCGTGGCGGAATCGGTGTTTATCATGACTGGATTGCGATGGGCCAGAGCATAGACCAAACGCGAAACAATCCCCCCGGAGTGCTGAGCGAGACTTTCACAAATGTCGCACCGAATGGCCAACCTCTGGGCAACTACTTTTCCGTCGCGCCTTCGGGTAATTATCCCTGGGGCTTTGTGTTGCCGACGATTCCGGCACTGACCTTGAATGCCCAAGGTGGGATCGCAGGGTTGCCAACCAATGTCGATTCTCTTGACCGAAATCTCAAAGCGCCTCTGGCGGTGAACTATGTCATCGGCGTGGAGCACCAGTTGGCCGGAAACTTAGTGGCGGGTGCCAACTATTCCGGTTCGCGCAGCTATAACGGCCTGACAGGAGCTGACGTGAATCGCCAGCCCGGCGACATCAGCTTCACGGGGTCCGCAGGCAGCCTGGTGGAAGCGTTTACCCGTCCAAACTCGAGCTTTGGACAAATCATCTATGTCAACAATGCTAATCAAGCCACTTACAACGCGATGATTCTCTTCCTGCGTGGGAAGGCTGGGCGCCGGGGAAACTTCCAGGCCTCGTACACGCTGTCACATGCCCAGGACTATCCTGAAGCGAACACCCGGTTCGATCAGGACGGCCAGAACGGCGGCGCGAACATCCCTGATCAGAACGCCTATTTTAACTACTATGGGGATGCAAATTATGACGTGCGACATCGGCTTTCGTTCTCCGGGGTGTACACTCTGCCTGGACTGAAGAGTGGTATCGGGAGAATATTGACTGAGGGATGGGAGGTTTCCAGCATTATTGCCGTCCAAACGGGTACACCGTTCTGGGTGATTGACAACCGTCCGCCTGACGTAATGTGTGACCAAGGTGGCACGCCGACTCCGTGTTCCAGCGCTGCCGCGGGGAGCCCGGTAATTACACCAAATGTGATTGCGCCCGACAGCGGAGACTACAACCTTGACGGGGTTAGCTACGACATCCCGAATTCGCCCAGTCAAAACTTTACCGGGTCGCACAGTCGCTCGTCCTACATCAACGGACTCTTTACTGCCGCTGACTTTCCTCAGCCGACTCAAGGAACACAAGGCAGTGAGCGGCGAAATATCTATCGCAACCCCGGCATGGTTCAGGTGGATGCAAGCGTCCTGAAGAACAACCACTTGCCCTGGCTCGGTGAACAGGGCAACCTGCAACTCCGGTTTGATTTTCTCAACGTCTTCAATCACGGGAACTTGGGTGGGGTAGATCCCAATATGGCTGATGGCAACTTCGGAAAGGTCACTAGCACGCTCAATCCGTTCGATGCCAGAAAGATTGAGCTTGGTCTGAGGATATCGTTCTAGCCGTGCTTCAGGGGGCGTTTTGCTGCGAGCCGGAGGTCGAACTTCGGCTCGCTAGTTTTTTGTGGGAGATACGCGGTACATTGCTCTGGCGGCGCCGTGGAGCGCACAACGGCGCACCTGCGGTTGATTAGACTGATCCATTAAGGGATGCCATGAATCGCTTTTCTTCCTCCAGACGGCAGTTCTTAAAGGAGGCTTCCAACGCCGGCGTGGCATGTTCCGCCGCCGCCCTCGTCCCCAGCGTCGCGCGTGGGTTCGCGGCTAAGAGTCCTGTCCAGGCTGCTTCGGCGGCCGGCACGACCGCCGCTGCCCGGGTTTACGTGGATACCCGGCGAACGATTGCGCCCTTGGACCGCAACCTGTTCGGTTCCTTCCTGGAGCACCTCGGACGAGCAATCTACGAAGGAATCTACGATCCGGGATCGAAGCTCTCCGATGCCAACGGATTCCGCAAAGACGTCCTCAACGAGATCCACCAACTAGGAGTTCCGATCATTCGCTATCCGGGGGGCAATTTTGTTTCCGGCTATAACTGGCTCGATGGCGTCGGACCGAAACAGAGCCGGCCGCGCCAGCTCGACAAGGCCTGGGATACGATCGAGTCGAACCAGTTCGGGACCAATGAGTTCCTGTCCTGGTGTAAAGCCGTCGGTACGGAACCCCTGATGGGGCTGAATCTGGGGACGGGAACGCCGGAAGAAGCTGCCGCTCTCGTGGAGTACTGCAACGTGGAGAAGGGAACGCGCTGGAGCGACCTTCGGCGTCAGCATGGCATTGCTGATCCCTACAAGGTGCAGCATTGGTGTCTGGGAAACGAGATGGACGGTCCCTGGCAGATTGGGCACATGTCGGCGACAGAATATGGCTTGAAGGCCGCCGATGCTGCCCGGCAGATGCGCTACGTCGACCCCTCGCTGAAGCTCATCGCTTGCGGATCCAGTGGACCATTCATGCGCACTTATCTCGAGTGGGACCGCGAAGTGCTCGAGCAATGCTACGACTATGTCGATGGACTGTCGCTGCACCGCTATTTTGGCAACAATGAACGCGATAGCGGCGGTGACACTCCGAAATACCTCGCCCTGAATCTGAGCATGGAGCGTCAGATTGCCGAGACAGTTGCGGTTTGCGATCTGGTGCGTGGGCACAAACGCTCGCCCAAAAAGCTATGGCTTTCTTTTGACGAATGGAACGTGTGGTACCGCACCACCGGAGGAGATGCCGTTGACGGACACCGGCAGGAAGCACCGCACTTGCTGGAAGAGGTTTACAACCTGGAAGATGCGCTTCTGGTTGGAGGGCTCATCAATTCGTTGCTGCGCAATGCTGATCGGGTGAAACTCGCGTGCCTGGCTCAATTGGTCAACGTAATCGCTCCGATTATGACGGACGCGAACGGCTTGTTCCGGCAGACGATTTACTACCCCTACAGTTGGGCCCTGCAATTTGCCCGAGGTGCGGTGCTGAATCTCCTGGTGGAGTCTTCGACCTACGAGGTTTCCGGATTGGATCAGGTTGGTCACGTGGATGTTGCCGGATCGCTTGATCACGGCGACGGCAAACTCTCCCTCTTCATTCTGAACCGCGATTTGTCGAAGGCCCATGACGTTGAAGTCGTGTGGGAAGACGCTGCTCCTTCCCGTGTACTTTCGGCCACTTTGCTGACGGGCGATGACCTGAAGGCCTCGAACAGTTTTGCTGCGCCTCAGCGAATCGCCCCTCAATCGTTCAAGACCCCAGCCGCGAGCGGGGGACGGACGAAATTTGAGGTTCCGGCACGCTCTTACGCAGTCATTCAATGGTCGCTCTAAGGGGTGAAGAATCATGGCTGAGAAAAAAAACATCTCGCGCAGGCAATTCGTAGCGTCGGCTATCTCGGTGGCTGCCGTATCTTCTCTGCCCACTCGCCGAGCGTTCGCTGGGATGATGGCCAATGGAAAAGCGATGCCGCAGACGGCCGTGGCGCTGACCGATTCGCCCTCCTGGAAGGATCAGGGCGTCGAGAATCTCACCAAGTCACCGCACGCCAAGCTGCGGGATATCCCTGTGCACGCCGTGACCATCACGGGCGGTTTCTGGGGGCCACGCCGCGAGATCAACGCGACCAGGAGCATCCCCACCATGCACGACCTGCTCGAAGCCAACGGCCGAATGAAGAACTTCCGCCGTCTAGCGGGCAAGAGTGACGCCGCGCAGAGCGGGCCAGTCTATTCCGACTCCGATGTTTACAAGTGGACCGAGGCCGTTGGATTTGTGCTGCAATCGGGCGATCGTCCCGAACTTCGCGCCTCAGCCGACAAACTTATTGATGAAGTGATTGCCGTCCAGGAACCCAACGGCTACCTGAACACCTACTACCAGGATGATCGCAAATCTTTGCGCATGCTTCCGCAAACGCAAACGACAGGTCATGAGTTATACAACATCGGGCACATGCTCCAGGGCGCCATCGCTTACTATCGCGCGACTGGCGATCGCAGACTGCTCGATGCCGGCATTCGCTTCGTCAACGATTTCCTCATTCCGAATTACGGCCCCGCGCCGAACAAGCCCATCGTTTCCGGCCATCCCGAAATTGAAATGGGACTGATCGAGCTCTACCGCATTACGGGCGACAAGCGTCAGCTTGACCTGGCCGGCTACATCCTGCAGGGAGACCCACGCATCGAGTTGCCGGAGCGCCGGACCATTTACATGTTCAGCGGCACCCCCTTCACTGCGCGGACCAAGATGCAAGGACACGCCGTTCGCGCGATGTACGCCTGTTGCGGCGCCACCGACTATTACATGGAAACCGGGGATCCAACGTATTTGCAAACGCTGAACATGCTCTGGAAGGACACGACCAGCACGAAGATGTACGTCACCGGTGGAGTTGGTTCCCGGTCCGACGGGGAAGCATTCGGCGATGCCTACGAGTTGCCGAACTTCCGCGCTTACGGCGAAAGCTGCGCCGCCATCGGCAACATGATGTGGAATTGGCGCATGCTAGCCGTCACCGGAGAGGCAAAGTTCACGGATGTCATAGAACGCGCTCTGTACAACGGAATCAATTCCGGAATGTCGCTCGACGGCACGCTTTACTGCTATCGCAACCCGTTGGCTTTTGATCCGTCTACCGGGGACAAGATACGGAACACCTGGTACGACACTACCTGCTGCCCGCCGAACCTCGAGCGCACGTTCGGGTCGCTCCCTGGATATTTCTACAGCACCAGCGCGGACGGCGTCTACGCGCATCTCTACGACAATTCCGAGCTCAACTGGCACCTGGAAAACGGAATTGGCCTGAAGGTTACGCAGAAGACGAACTATCCCTGGGACGGCGCCGTGGAAATCACGGTCACGCCCGCGGAGGCTTCCGAGTTTACTTTTTACTTGCGCGTTCCCGGCTGGGCCGACCACGCACAAGTTACCCTGAATGCCAAGGCGCTGTCCGGCGCAACGCCGGGGGAATACCTTCCGATACGGCGCCGCTGGTCGCCGGGAGACGTCATTCAACTGAAGGTCGATGTGGTGCCCCAGGTGATTGAAGCGAATCCGCGAGTGGCGGATGACACCGGGCGAGTCGCCATACAGCGGGGCCCGCTCATCTACTGCCTGGAAGAGATCGATCAACCCAGCGGCGTATCCCTCAGCGATGTCGCGGTGAATCTGGGACGCCAGCCAGCAGAACAATTTCAAACCGAGTTCAAGAGCGACTTGCTCGGTGGGATGGTTGTGCTTCATCACACGGGCGCTGTCTACGAGCGGGTAAGTTCGGAGAAGGCGCTCTATTCGCACTATGGCAGGGAAGCGAAAACGCGGAAGGTTCCGCTCACGTTCATCCCTTATTATGCATGGGCGAACCGGCAAGCGACCTCCATGCAGGTTTGGAATCTCTTGCTGCAAACCTAGCCGCGGCCTAAGACTTACCACGTGAGGCGCAACAGCGAAAGACCTTTCCGAGGCAATGTGAACTGTAGGTGGACCGCACCGTTTTGCATTGCTATCCATTCCGGCGAATTCAGTAGCTGCAATTGACCAGCACCCTGCAAGTGTTCGTACTCACTTGCAGAGGGTGATTGCGGTGAACCCATCTCCTTCCACGCGGTGAATGCGTTGCTGTGGTCGGAATCTAAACGAAAATGTTCAAGCAGGCCTCGATGGGCGTTTGCAGGCAAGCCAGCGACGACCAGATCGACTTGCGCAGCGGGGAAGGGAACATCGTCGTCGTGATAGTTCCAGAGTAGAACTTCGATCTCTCGGTCCTTGCGTGTGGCAATTGCGTTGATATCAGGACGTTCTCGAACTCCTGCACGCACAACTTCCTCGCTGGGCAAGGCTCCTGAACTGGTTACCTTCACGCGCTCGTTCCCTAACAATCCCAGCATCCGAAAGGCGTTCAGGACCGGCTTGTCCACGCCGCTGGTCGCCAGCTCCCGAAAGCCCGCGAAGGGTGACTGGTCCTCAAATTCAAAGGCCCAGGTGACGGCTCCCAGGAAATTGACGTGCTCCTGACGGGCCAACGCCAGAATGTTGTTCAGAACCTCAACCGTGTAGGCGCCGTACAGCGGTCCATTGCGATACTGGTTCTGCGGATTGTCCTTGGCCGAACAGGCCGCACAACCCTCCGGGTCCGACTCTCCCAGGATGATCGGAGTCTGCCGCCATTCCGGAAACGATGTTGCGATCTGGAATCCCTGCTCGATCGCAGCCAGTTGACGGGTAATCCCCATCTGCACGTGGTCACCCTGCCACTTCGGCGATCCCTTCGGATGAAAGCTGATGAAGTCGAGACGAGATCCCATCCTGCCGTTCGCATAATTCCTCTGATGCGCACAATGGTCGAGAAAAGCCCGGAGAAAATCTGCCGCTTTCGAGTTACCGGGGCCAGTTGTGTCCGGTCCTCCGATCCGCGCCTCGGGGAGCGCCCTCTCAACCGCCTCGACGGTGACGTCATAAAGCTTGAAATATTCTTCCCGGGTTCCTTTCCAGTAAGCGATGTCAGGTTCATTCCATACTTCCCACAGCCAGGTCTTCACCTCGGCATCGCCGTACCGCTCGCGGAGATGATGAACAAACTGGAAAATAAGTTCCGACCACTTCTCGTAATCCTTCGGCGGATAGGCCCATCCCGTATAAATGTCGCCGACGGGAACCCGCGGAAAGTCGTGACGATAGGGTTCCGGGTGGGTAGAGAGCGCTTTGGGCATGAATCCAATTTCGACCAATGGCTTAACGCCGGCTGCGCGAAATGTATCGAAAATCTGGTCCAGAATTGCCCAGCTATAAATCGGACGCCCGGATGCATCTTCCGAGTAGACGTTGGTCGATCCCCACTTCAGGGAGGCCGATCCATCACCCGTCGTGAGCAGATTGTGAACCCGCACGTATACTGGCGCGGCACCCAGCGCAGCCAATTCGCCAAGCAGCTTCTTGCCGTTTGGAGCGTAGGTGTAATTAGGTTCGTCATAGCCGAAATAGTTCCAGACAGGCGAGATCGGCCCGTCGGACTGATCAAAATGCACCTCGATGCTGACGTTCTGCGATGCTTCCTGAGAAAAGCAGAGTTGACTGAACAGAAGAAAGAGAACAACAGAGATCAGACACACCCGCCTTCCGGCAGAATGCCGACTTCGCATTCGGACGGATCTCAACAGCGAATCGTCGCTGGCGCGCACCGGGGTCCCCGCGCACATAGGTTCCGCGCATTCCTTAGCGGGCAGACAGGCGATAGACCGTGACCGTGTGATAGCGCTCACCAGGTTTCAACTCGGTGGTCGGGAAGTCCGGGTGATTCGGAGAGTCAGGGAAGTGCTGCGTCTCCAGGCACAATGCGGCATGCAATTCATCCGGTTTCCCGCCTTTACCCTTGATGGAGCCGTCCAGGAAATTTCCGCTGTAGAACTGGATCCCCGGCTGATCTGTCAGAACCTTCAGCACGCGCCCGCTGCTGGGATCGTATAGTTCCGCGGCCTCGAGCAATTTCCCGCCACCGCTATCCAGCACCCAGTTGTGGTCGTAGCCGCGACCCAGATGAAGCTGGTCATCGTCCGCCTTGATTCGTGCTCCGACCGCGGTCGGTTTACGAAAATCAAAGGGAGTTGATTCCACAGACTTCAACTCACCCGTCGGAATCAGCCCGGCATCCACAGGGGTGAAGCGGGATGCATGCAGCGTAAGTTGATGGTTCAGGATGTCACCTTGTCCGGCGAGATTGAAGTAAGCGTGATTCGTCAGATTGACGACGGTAGCTTTGTCCGTGGTTGCCCAATACTCAATCTGCAAGTCCCCTTTTACCAATGTGTACCGAACCACGGCGGAGAGGTTGCCCGGAAATCCCGCCTCACCGTCTTTGCTTAGATAATTCAGCTCCACCCCGTTCGCTACTGGTTTCGCTTTCCAGACCACATTGTTGAATCCGTGCGGCCCGCCGTGAAGAGTGTTCTCGCCATTATTCAATGGCAGGGAGTACTTCTTGCCATCCAGCGTAAAGCTGCCGTGCGCGATGCGATTCGCATAACGGCCAATCAGCGCCCCGAAGAATGCATCTGATGGACCGTTAAAGTTGGCCACGTACCCGTCGATATCGTCGAACCCGAGCAATACGTCCGCCGGCTTGCCGTTGCGGTCCGGAGCTTTCAAGGAAACCAGAATGCCACCGTACGTCGCGATTTGAGCCTCGTACGCGCCATCGCTCAGCGCAAAAATCTCCACCGGAGTTCCGTCCGGCATCTTTCCAAATGGCTGGCTTGTCACCTTTGTCTTAGCCTCCGTGGTCATGGAAAACACCGCTAACCACAACCCGCTGATCACGATCGCTCGCAGGACTTTCTGAATGCTCATTGCTGCTCCTCGCTTCTGCCTCTACCGCGTCTGGGCCGCCGCGGACTCTGCCACGGCAATTAATGTCGGCAGGATATCACCCAGGCCGTCACTACCCCGCTGGCCTAAGGTAAAGTACAGCTTGCTATAGAAAGGGTAAAGCTGATCATAAGTCCGCTGCGCTGAGTCATTCGGAGTGAATAGCCTGTGGGAAGGGCAAATCTTGTCCTGTGCTTCCTCGATAGTCTTGAAAGTGCCGGCCGCCAGAAAAGCAAAGATAGCAGATCCGAGGCTCACCACGCTCTTGTTCGGAACCAGCACCGGACGCCCGAGTACATTAGCATAAACCTGGTTCAGCACATCATTCTTCTGCGGTATTCCGCCCGCATTGATCACGCGCTTGATATGCACGCCGTGTCCAGCCATGCGATCGAGGATCACGCGAGTATGAAGTGCCGTTCCTTCGATCGCCGCAAAGAGCTCATCCTGAGCCGTGCTCTGCAGGTTCCATCCCAGTGTCACGCCGCGCAGGTTGGGATTCACCAGCACGGTGCGGTCGCCGTTGTCCCACGTCATGCGCAGCAAGCCGGTCTGTCCTGCTCGATAATTCTCCAGGCCGGCGCTCAATGTCTTTACATCGGTTCCGGCACGAGAAGCGATCGCACTGAATATGTCTCCCACGGCGGATAGGCCAGCTTCGATTCCTGTGCGCCGAGGATGCACACTGCCTTGAACGACGCCGCAAACCCCGGGGACCAGGTTTACCGAGGGAGTGATTCCAATGATGCAGGTAGATGTGCCGACGACATTTACCATGTCATCGGTTCTGCACCCCGCGCCGATCGCATCCCAATGCGCGTCGAAGGCGCCAACTGGGATCGGGATGCCCGGCTTGAGCCCTAATTTCTCTGCCCAATTGGAAGAGAGCTTGCCGGCGATTTGATCGGATGTGGCATATTCGCCATCCAGCTTGTCCCGGACTCCCTTCAGCAGAGGGTCCACCTTCACTAGAAAACTCTCCGGGGGAAGGCCGCCCAGTTGTGCATTCCACAGCCACTTGTGTCCCATCGCGCAGACGCTGCGCTTTACTTTTCTAGGATCGGTGATGCCACACAGCGTGGCTGCCACCATGTCGCAATGTTCGAAAGCTGAGACAAACTCCGCTCGCTTATCAGGGTTGTGCCGGAGCCAGTGCAGCAGCTTGGAAAAGCCCCACTCCGACGAGTACACTCCGCCGCACCACTTGATGGCTTCCAAGCCTTCCCGGTGTGCTGCGTCAGTAATCTCGGCAGCTTCACCTTTAGCCCGGTGGTCGCACCACAGGTAGTATTCGCCGAGTGGCTGAAGGTCTTTGCCGACCGGAATTACAGATGAACCCGTGGTATCGAGTGCGATGGCCTGCACCTGATCTCCCCGAATGCCGCCTTTCTTCAGGGCTTCGCGCGTCGCCGAAGCCAGCGCTTGCATATGGTCGTCATGGGACTGGGTGGCATATTCCGGATCTTCGCGCTTGCGGTGCAGAGGGTACTCGGCGATGGCGGACTCGATCAGACCCCGTTCGCTGTCGACGAGGGAGACACGAACGCTCAGGGTCCCGAAGTCAACTCCGGCCACGATCGCCATCAGCAGGCTCCGTTGTCACGACCGTGATAGTACATATCCCAACCCAGATAGCGAGTGGTGGCTTCCTGTACCGCCGACGCGACGGTCGAGAGATTGGCAGCTACGTGGTGCTCAAAGCCTTCCTCGCAGATGAAATGCAACAGGTGCTGCATGTTCTGAATTTCGACCACGCCAGCGCCGCCGAAGGTGTTCAATGGGTCGTCGGTGAATCGTCCTTCGCCTACATATCCCCGCATCTTGCCGGAGGTGTCGTCGGTCGAGAAGCGGGCAAAACTCATTTTCTCCGGCTTGATGAGCCCCACGCAGGTTCCGAATGTGTTTTCTTTGCCCACGGTGCCGGCAATGATCTCCTGAAAATCCATCTTCACCGAGCGGAAGAAATGCTTGGGCAGGTTCGAGCAGTGGAAGCACACCGCTTTGTTCGGATCCGATCCATAGTTGTTATTCCAATCGAGCAGCGCCGAGGGGGTCCCGGAAGCGAGTTGCAGAGCATGCATTCCCAGCACGCCGCAAATGTCGACCTCGCAGGCACTGGACAGCAGTTCGTTGCTCATCATGCTCATGACGGTGCAGGGAACCACGCCAAGGTTTTCTTCAATCGAGGTCCAACACTGGACAGCGCTGATGGTTACCTCGGTTGCAGCCATCCAGTGGTCGACCACCGCCCCCAGCTTCGCCATCTTTAACAACGCCGCCGCGGGCACGCTGCTGGCGTCCACGTACTTCTTGATGGCGGCCAGCTTGGCTTGCGCCTGGTCGTCATTGTCTTTCATGCGCTCGATCCGGCCCAGTACTTCGGAAAGGTCGAGCGTCTCAATGGAAATGCCCTGCGATTCGAGGATTTTCTCGCTATAGCGCACTGTGTTGAACGCCGCCGGGCGCGCGCCGATAGCGCCCACTCGCAGGTTGCGAAATCCCTTTACCACGCGGCATACTCCGGCGAACCACTGCAGATCTTTGGCGAACTCGGGTGAATCGGGACTCTCCGTGTGCAACGTTGTGATGGAGTAGGGAATGCCATACTGCCGAAGGTTGTTGCAGGCTGACATCTTTCCGCAGAAGCTGTCGCGACGGGAGGCGATCGTCATTTTCTTGGGATCGTCCGGGGTCGCCTGAATCAGCACCGGGACACGGAGATCAGCGAGGCGCAACGTATCCGCAATTGCGCGTTCTTCACCAAAATTCGGTAGCGTGACGATGACTCCGTCGATCCGTTCGCGATGTCGCTTGAATAGCTCGGCGCAGCGCCGCGATTCTTCCCGGGTTTCCACCGCCCCGTACTTGCTTTCTTCCGTAGTCAGAGCCACGACCTCGATCCCGGCCGCTTGCAGTACCCCGAGCATCTCCTCCCGTCCACTCTTGGCCAAATGATCGGGGAAGAAGCCCCGGTTACCCACGATCAGGCCCATCGTCATTTTCTTCTCGGCCATAAAGCTCCCCAATCCAGAACGCTAAATTCTATCTCTGCCGTTTCGGTGCGAATTTGAAACAATACATGAGGCCGAACAGCAGCAGGAGCGCGCCCCACCAGACATTGGCGTGCAACTGGAACAGGACCACGCCCGGATTCGCCGGAGGATTCACCAACTGGTAAATTCCCGCGGCCAGGATCAGCGCCCCGTTCACCGCCAGTGAAATCCCAATGAAAAACCAGATCGAAACCATCCTGCCTGCCTCCGTTGATCCCTAAATCCGCTTGCCAGTAAATCTGCTTTCCCAGTAAATCCCGCTTCTACCAGAAAATAATGTTCAGCACAAAGAAGACCACCGTCACCGCCCCCGCCCAGAACAGCGGCTTCTGGTACAGCGGAACCTCCCCGATCGAGGGCACTTCCGTCAATCCATACACCAGGCCGGTCAATTGGCTGTCTGGTATGGGTTTCGTCGCCAGACTCACCACCACCGTCACCCCCACACAAACCACAAAAGACCAGAGCGCCTGATACATGTCCTGGGCCAGCGCCTTGGCGTGCGGCGAGAGCGCCACATAGCGCAGCGCCGTGGGATCCATCTTGACCCACGCCCACATGCTGATCGAGGACAGCGTCCCGCACAGCAATCCCCAGAATCCCGCCGGGCCCGTCGCCCGCTTCCACAGCATCCCAAGCACGACCGTGCCGAACAGTGGAGCAATGAAGAAGCTGAACAGGGCCTGCACGTAATCCATGATGCTGGCAAACTGCATCACCAGATACGCCGTCCCTACGCTGATCAGCACCCCCACGATCGTCGTCCAGCGCCCCATGTTCACGTAGTGATGGTCGCTGCCCTTGCTGTTGATCAGCGGCCGGTAAATGTCATAGGTCCACACCGTCGTGAAGGCGCTCACATTCCCCGCCATGCCCGACATGAAGCCCGCAATCAGCGCCGTGACTCCCAGCCCCAGCAGTCCAGGACCACAATAGCGCGCCAGCATGAGCGGAAGCACGTCGTTATAGCTGTGCCCTCCGGTGACCGCCGCCACCGACTCCGGAACCAGCTTCTCCGGCAGCACCGCCAAACCCAGCAGGCCCGGAAGGATCACGATGAACGGCACCATCATCTTGAATCCGGCACCGATGATGGGCGCCATCTCCGCGCTGCGAATATCCTTTGCCGCCAGAATCCGCTGCACCACCAGAAAGTCCGTCGTCCAGTACCCCATCGAGATGATCGCGCCCAGCCCAAACACAATCCCGGTCCAGTGGATGCCCATGGGATTCGTAGTAAATGAGCCCAATCCCGACCAGAGATGAACGTACTGTTCCGAGGCCCGCTGCGCGATCTGCAGCTTCAGGTTGGTCCAGCCCCCGGCTTCATATAAGCCCAGGATCGGAATCAGCAGCGCGCCCGCCCAGATCAGAAAGAACTGCAGCACTTCATTGAAGATGGCCGAGCGCAACCCGCCCAAGGTCACATAAATCGCCACCGTCAAAGACGAAACCCAGATGCTGAAGTTGATGTCCCAGCCCAGCACAATCTGCATGACCTTGGCCATGGCAAACATGTTGACGCCGCTCATCAGCACCGTCATAAAAGCAAACGAGACCGCCGACAGGGCGCGGCTGGGTTCGCCAAAACGCAGTTTCAAATATCCCGGCACCGAGTGCGTCTTCGAAATGTAGTAAAACGGCATCATCACCAGCGCCAGAAACAGCATCGCCGGAATGGCCCCGATCCAATACCAGTGCGTCGCCAGGATGCCATACTGGTAGGCCGAACCCGCCCACCCCATCAACTCCAGCGCCCCCAGATTGGCCGAGAGAAAACTCAGCCCGGCCACCCACGCCGTCATCTCGCGGCCGGCCATGAAGAAGTCTTCGCCCGTGTTCGCCCGCCCTTTTAAGTACCAGCCAATGGACAGCACCAGAGCAAAATAAAAAACCACTATCACCACATCCACCGGAGCAAGATGCACCAACCGGGTCGGCACCGCCGTCGCTAGCTCTGGCATCATGGTGTGTCCTTCGCCTGCCCGTAATACGCGTCCTTGCCATGCTTTCTTAGGTAATGCTTGTGGTGCAGGGCGCTTTTCGCGGGTTGTGCAGCCGAATTGATGCCGAGCGTGAAGTACGCCATCCGGGCGATCGCCTCCAGGATGACTGCGTTGTGCGCAGCCGTTTCGGCATCCTCTCCCCAGGCAAACGGCCCATGGTTGGCCACCAGCACACCTGGGGTTGCCGACGGACTTGTGTCCCGCAGGCTGCGAACAATGGCGTGACCTGTGTTCTTCTCGTAGTCGTCGGCAATCTCTTGATCTGACATTTCGGAGGTTACCGGTACCGGACCATGGAAATAGTCCGCATGAGTAGTGCCGAAACACGGAATCGGCTTGCGAGCCTGGGCCCAGGAGGTGGCATATTCCGAGTGGGTATGTGCGACGCCTCCGATTTCAGCAAACTGGTTATACAAAACGAGATGAGTGGCCAGATCGGACGAAGGCCTCAGCTTGCCCTCCACGATGTTGCCGGCCAGGTCTGTCACAACTAGATGCTCCGGTCTCATCTGCTCATAAGGGACACCGCTTGGCTTGATAACCACCAGGCCCTCCTTACGCGAGATCCCGCTGGCATTGCCAAACGTGTACAGAACCAGGTTTCTTCGAACCAGTTCCAGGTTGGCCTCTAGGACTTGTTCCCGCAAATGCTGCAACATAGCTTCTGTCTTATCACCCCTGCCCACCACAGGCAAACTAGAGTAATCGTTTACTCAAAATAGGCGACAACTAGATTATTCTCATGTCCTGTCAATTGCAACCTCCTTCTGATGGTGAGGGACTCTCCCGGGAACGTCAGATGGGACAGGGCTGCAGGACGTGAAACGACCAATCCCCTTCTAACGCGAGGCCGCGACCCGCGACCGGTTGGCCCGGGTCCCTTTTGGGGGCATGGTTGGGTACCTGCCGGCCTGGGCAAGAGCGGTGGAACGCCGGAGCACCAAACTGGTAGTCAGTTCATATTTGTGCCGCTCATGAGCGGGCGGTTCGCATTCGACCTCGTTCAACAGGGCCTGGAAGGCAATCTTGGCCAACTCGTGTTGGGACATCTGAACCGTCGTGAGAGGAGGAATAGTAAACTCCGCCAAGTGGATATCGTCGAAACCGACTACCGAAAGGTCATCCGGTATCTTGATATTGTGGTCGTAAGCTTCCCGCATAACTCCAATGGCGGTCATGTCGTTAGAGCACAGCACCGCAGTGGGCCGGTTAGTTAAATTGTTAAGCTCCAGGAGTGCCTGCATTCCGCCCTCCATGCGGTGATCTCCAACCACAATCAAGTCAGAAGCGAGCCCGATTTCCGTCATCGACGCTTTGAAAGCGTCTCGCCTCGCGAGAGCAGACTTCAAATGCAACGGGCCGGTAACAAAGGCGATGCGCGTGTGCCGGAGAGCAGCGAGGTGCTGTACTGCCTGACGAATTCCGTTTTGATAGTTGATTCGGATATTGGCGATTCCCGGGACATCGGGCCCCACATCGACAAATACCAGCGGAACCTTACGGAATCGAAGGTGCTCGATCAGCGCTTCTTCCATGCCAAACGTCAGGATCGCCACACCATCCACCCGGCGTTCGATCATTCGCCGAACTGACGATTCCATGCGTTTCGGGTCATGCACCGTCGAGGTCAACAGAATCTCGTAGTTATTCTCGACCGCGAGATTCTCGAAAGTCTGGACGATCTCTGGGAAGAATGGATTGGTGATTTCGGAAACAATCAGGCCGAAGATGCGGCTCCGTCCCAGGACCAGGGCGCGGGCCTGCGTGTTTGGGTAATAACCCAGTTCGTCCACCACCTTCCACACTCGCTTGGCGAGTTGAGGATCAACCGTGGGAACACGGTTAATCGCTCTGGATACAGTAGCGGTTGAAACCTTCGCTCTCCGGGCGATCTCACGTATATCCATTGGGGATACTTGGAAAGGGCCTCGTGCGATAAGAATCTTACCATAGCCCCGCGTAACTTTAGAGCTTGTATCCTAGTCATAGAAAACGTTTTCCACCTTCCGCTCATCGCGCAGAGGGCGGTGAACTCCGCAGTCGAACCTTCCGCAAATTTGTCCACGAAATTCGGAATCAATGGCCGGAAGTGAGTTCCACCCAGGTCCTCTCTGCGCGAAGCGGAATTAGGTAGGCATCGCGCTCAGACTTCAGGGGTGAGACGGGGCGATAGGGGCCGACGCCATTAATCTTCGCTGGCTGTTCCACGCGCAGCTTGGCTTCTGGCGTGAACCCAGTGGCACCGGCGAGTGCTACTCGGACGACCCTAGCACTGGAATCGAATTCCAGACTTTCAAAATTACCCGCATCGAGCGTTAGCCATAGTCCCAGAGGAGCCAGGTAAATCCTTGACCGGAACGAGTCGCGCGGAGTGACGGTGATCACGCCACGCTGCACTGTGACGTTCCCGCCAAACGCCACCCAGCCGAACTCCGGGTGATCCACGACATAAGTGGCGGTATTCCAAGCGTGCCCAAAGAAGTTGGGACCGTAATCGCCGGAGAGAGGATCTGGTTTCAGCATGTCCGGGAACGAATGGAATGCAGCGGTGGCGAACCCCTCCTGGTCGATGTCGGTCAGTGCGCCCATCGTTCCGCCATAGCCGACGCGCAACAAGTAGAAGTCCTCGGGATGCTCGCGATATTCCGCCAGGACCGGGATTGCGTTGAGTCCCGAGCCATAGTGATGCAGTTGTCGCTCGAGTCTCCGGTCTTTGGCGGCGAAAATGAAGTCCCAGTATCGGCGCGCGCTGCCGTTGTAGCCCCAGTGCGGAATCGCGGGATCGTATCCAAGAATTGCGTCGAGTGTCACTTCAGCTTTATCCTGATAACCAAAGTATTTTGTCCAGGCGTAGACTTCCTCTTGACCGGTGGAGTCCCAGGGCATTTCGCTGCCGAAGGGATAGGCTTCTTTCCTCCAGCGGTCAGCGCGTTCTCGCATCTTGGTCTCTAAAGCGTCGGCCTGCGCTCTCATGCCTTCGCGCTTGAGGTCGCTCAGGATCCCCACGAAGATGGAGCCCTCCATCTGACCGAACACCGAAAGGTCTTTGGCATAGCTGGTCATAGCCAACGAAGTCTCATAGGCATGATTCAGATACCAATCCCAGGGGTGGTTCGTGACAAGGCCTTGATGATTGCGAGCCAGGCGGTAGAGCACCCAATACGCCGCTGCCACGTGCGGATAGTCATAAGAACGGTCGACAGCCTCCGAGGCCTGCTTGTTCCAGCTTGTCCACGTTTTCCAGTCGAAGCTGCTATCGTAGTAGTTGGGCGGCAACTGGTCGGGCTGGTAGTAGAAGAGGCTCTTGCGCACGCCGTAGGGGTGGGGTCCATCCTTGGATTGCAGACCACCCCACAGCACCCCGTCGACGAACTGCTGAAGTTTGTCGAGTTCTTCCTTGTCGGGCTGAACCAATTCCTTCATCATCGCTGCCAGCCATGAACCGGCGCCGCCCTCATCGCTTAGACCTGCGATCCAGACGCGACTGTCCTGCAGCACTATGTGATTGCTCTCGCGGTCGTATGTAACCGCTGAGGGAGCGCGATGGAACGGATCGTTCGCGTCGACAAACCACTGGCGAGTGGTGAGAAACCGTCCCATGTCCGACACGGCCTGCGCGGCCGGCTTGATCACGAAATATTGGATGGTTTGCATCGTTCCGTCGTCGTAGGTGACGGTTAGACGCGAGCGGCCCCACGTCTTGCCCTGCAGGGTGTATGCCCTCCAGCCGTCGTGAGTAGGCGAATCTTCACGAATCTCTATGGCTGATGAGGGCTCAACCTTCATTGATGCGACGGGCTTGCCGTACTTCAGGAACAGGCGCGCCTCGATGTCCTGGGGCAGCACGTAACCCGGCACACCAACGGCAAGCGGCCGTCGATTGTCCGCCAGAGTTTTCTCGATGTGCCGAATCGAATCGGAGACGAGGAACTTGAGCCCGTAGGTTTTTGACTCGCCTGGTTCGAGCGTGAGGCTCGTGGGAGGGTTCCAAGGTTGTGCGTTCATCCATTCATCTTCGGCATAGGCCTGACTGTGGACCATCCATTCGTAGAATCCCTCAAACGTGATGCCTCGCGGCGTGGGATCAGTGAATACCGGCGCCGCACCGCACCGCCCCTTCTTGTCCAGGATGGGGTTGTAAGCTTCAAAGGGAGTTTTGCCGTCGGGCACAACCACCAGCGCCGGACCGTAGCCGTTCAGTCGCGTCACCTGCAGGTAGCCGGCATCCTCGCCGATGTAAGGATCGTAGAACGAACAGATCGCGTGAGCCTGGTCCAGCGACCGGTCGTTGAGCACATTGTTGAAAATCATGGGGATGCCCAACGCTCCGATCTGAACTGTCTTCGCCGACTTGTTTGTCAACGCGAACCGCAGGACCAGCTTGCCATCCTCCACCGCCCATGTCCTTGTGATCTGCAGCGGGATCTCTGCGGGAAGTGTGGGGGAAAGATCGGCAATGGCCAGCACGTCCCCGGAAGCGGGGAGCGTGCGCACTGGCGTGCGTGCGCTGGCTGTCGAATAGTTTGTCCAATCTCGGGATTCTTTTGCACGCAAGCGAAGGGTGAGGTCCCCCAAATGAAAGTATCCGTTTTGTGAACGCTCGATCAGGAGGTCTCCGGGCGTGAAGTCGAAGCCGTCAGCTCCTTTTGGTTTGATAGCGGCGACAGTCTGAGAGGACCGCACCAGGCTTAATGTAAAGTCACGAGTGTCGTAAGTCACAATCCCCTGGTCGAGCATCGGACCCGGCACCGGAGCTGCCTTGTCACCTGCTTTTTGTGCCAGCGCGCCTGTGGACATCAAGCACAGGATGAACATCATCGAAAAGGAGGTTCGGGGCGGAACACAGCGACGTTTCATTCTGTCCTTCCCGCAAATCATGATTTCGGCGGTCTTTCCGGTGACTTGGTAACGGCTGCAAAGTCTTCATCACCAAAGCCCTCGGCAATCGCATGCTGGAAGACTGACAGAGCTGCGCTTGCAGTTTGGAGGGACACCCCCTTACGTGACGCGCCATCAAGCGCGTAGGCCAAGTCTTTTGCCATCCAGCGCAGCGCAAAATTTGGAGTGAAGTCATTGGCAGCGATTCGGTCAGCCATTCGTTTCAGGATTCCGCTTCCAGGAGCACCCCCGGTAAGGATCGACACGGCTCCAACGCGATCGAGGTTGCCGGCATCGATCAGGGCGAGGGCTTCGGCAAACGAAGCCGCTTGCACGCCACAGACGAAGTTGTTGATCAGCTTCATGAGAGCGCCGCTCCCGGTCGGACCGAGATGGACCACATCGCGGCCGAGCACTGAAAACACAGGCCGTGCGGCATCGACGGCCTCGGCAGAGCCTCCTACCAAAAAGAGTAGCTCGCCGGATGCAGCATGGGGTTTAGTGCCTGTGACGGGTGCGTCCAGGAACCGACAGGCACGCTGAGCGGCAGCGGTTTCAAGTTCCTGGACCCAGCCGACGCTTAGCGTGCTGGACTCAATTAAGACTGAACCTGCAGACGCACCGGCCAATGCTCCGTTTTCGCCGAGCCAGACACTCCGGGATGCGGTGTCGTCCGCCACCATGCTGAGGATGATCTGGGAACGCGACGCCGCCTCGCGCGGCGTGGCGGCCACAAATGCGCCATCATTGGCGAAGGGAATGCATTTCTCGCGATTCCGGTTGTACACCGCCAGGGGGAAGTTCGCGGAGAGCAGACGTCTGGCCATGCCTGCACCCATGATGCCAAGTCCCAGAATTGCAACGTTCGGTTTTGACATGGTTCACTCATCCCAAGGAAACGACATTCATAAGAGCAGGTTTCGATTTGTCTACTCGGACGGGGTTCCGTAGAGCGCGCCCGTAGCCCTCGACTGCGACTTGCATGACATCGCCTTGCTGCAAGCGGATATGATCGCTGAAACTCAGGCAGTCAGCTCCAAAAAAATGCACGTGAATGTCTCCCCGCCGGCGGTGAGCCTCGTACTTGAAATGATGGTGCTCAATGTTTTGCAGGCTATGACACATTTCGGATTCGCCGCTACGGAATGTGTTGGTCCAGAGGACTTGGCCTTCCCGCTCGATCGTCACCGCTACAGGTACAGATTCGAATTCCGGGTCAACCACGAGCTCCGGTCCAAGAGAACAAGAGCGGAGCTTCGAGCCCGCGAGGTTCAGATAGTTTTTCTTTTCGAACTGATGATCTGAAAACTCGTTACCGGCCGCCATGCCGATTCGATAGGGCTGACCATTCGGAGCAACCAGGTAAACGCCAGCAATCTCAGCCTCTTCTCCCCCATCTTCGGCATAGGATGGGATCTCGAGCGGCTCTCCGTGTGCGCGTAACGCACAGCCCGTGCCCTTGTAGAACCACTCCGGAGGGATCCCGATGGAGCCTGCCGCCGGGCGGCCGCCTTCCACTCCCCAGCGGAATATTTTCATGCTGTCCGTCAGATCCTCGGTGGTGGTTGCGTGCATAGACTGGCGATTACGGGCGCTCCCGAGATGGGTCAGTCCCGTGCCGGAAATCAGGCAGCGAGCGGGTTCATCAGGATGGTCGATGGCGGGAAGCAGTTGCCATTTCGAGCCGCCAGCATAGATAGGGCCGTAGTCGATGGCATCGTGTCTGGCCCGCTGACGCGCCAAGTCGCTGAGCTTCATGCCTGCGGCAATTGCGAGATGAGCCAGTTCGTAGATCGAGGAGCAAGTGTCCAACACGCGGATGTTTGGCTCTTCAACCAGCGCAACTCGCCGAATGTTGCCCTTCTTGATTTGGATGAGTCTTGTCATGAGGTCACTTTTGTGCTGAAAAATTATTCGATGACGTCGAATTGATCGAGTCCGGATTCATTGATAGCCAGCCCGAAACCTGGTGTATTGTCATCGAGATCGATGCTCCCATTCTTTGCCCTGGGTTCACCCTGGAAGATGTACCAGAACAGCTCATTGCCCACTTCCACGTCGACGACCGGAAAGTACTCCGCCATCGGAGAATTCAAGCTGGCCATAACAACGTGGTAATTGTGCATCTGGCCGGCATGAGGAATTACCGGGACGGAATAGGCTTCTGCGAGAGCGGCGATCTTGCGGGCCTGCGTGATGCCGCCCACACGATTGGTATCGAACTGGATGTAATCCAGCGCCTTCGCTTCGAGCAGGTCGCGAAAACCGTAAAGCGTGAATTCGTGTTCACCGCCCGCGATCGGAATTTGCCCATAGGACTTCAGCTCGGCATAACCCTGGATGTCATCGGGAATCACAGGCTCTTCCAGCCACCGCAGATGAAACGGTTCCAGCAATGGCAGCATTCGCTTGGCGTAGTCGAGAGTCCAACCCATATAGGCGTCCGCCATCAGATCGATACGGTCGCCGATGCACTCCCGGACAGTACGGACAAGATCGCAGTTCTGCTGCATGCCGCGAGCGCCGTCCGCAGGTCCCCATCCAAAGCGGAGCTTCATGGCCTGGTACCCTTCATCTTTGTAGCGCTTCGCTTCCGCTGCCAGTTGGCTCAGTTCAACGCTGTAAAGGCGGGAGGCATAAACCGGGATGCGTGCCTTTGTCCTTCCTCCGAGCAGGCGATATACGGGCTGTTTGGCCGATTTGCCGAGGAGGTCCCAGAGTGCGATATCAATCGCGCTGATCGCGACCATGCCGATTCCCTTGCGGCCAAACGCCATAGTCTTGCGATACATGTGTTGCCATAGGCGCTCGATGTCCCACGGGTCCTGGCCGATCAAAAGAGGTTTGAGATAGAGATCAATGACCTGCTTTGTGACTTGGGGAGCGAGAGCGGCGTTGCCCAAACCTATCTGGCCATCGTCGGTGAATATCTCAACCAAAAGCCAGCCGTGGAAGGTAAAGGTCCGCATCGAGGCTTCGGGCAGTTCCAGAAGGTCCATTGGATTGGTGCAGAAATGGGGAGGCAATGGAACAGTTTTGCCCCGCCAGCGTACTACCCGAGTGCGAATCTCGGTGATTCTCATTGAACTCCCCCGTAACTAAACTTCTGCTCCAGCGGCAAGGGCAGAATGGTTGGAACCGCCGCCAGAATAATAAGAAATGCAGCGACGTGGAGCATGCCTGCGATACCGAACACTGCGCTGTAACCGGATCCGTGGTCCAGCAGGTAGCCGGCCACCTCTCCAAAGACAATTCCGCCCATGGCTCCGCCGAAGCCGACCAATCCGGCAACAGAACCGACGACATTTTGCGGGAAGAGATCCGTAGGCAGAACCATGATGAGAGTCGACCAGGACTGCTGCCCGAAATATGCCAGACAGAAGAGTGCGATGGCCCAGGACACTGGAACGTGCGGAACCAGAATGACAAATGGCATGAGCGCAGCGCTCATGCCGAGCGCCACTTTCCGCGCCACGCCGAGTGAGAACTGGCGGCGCACCAGATAGCTGGAAAACCCGCCGCCCAGCAGGCATCCCACTCCGGCAGCCGCGCTTGGCATCCAGGCGAATGTGCCGACGGCCTTAATATCAAAACCGCGAGTGTCGTAAAGATACTTTGGAAGCCAGAAGAGGTAGAAGAACCAGGCGGCATCGCTCAGGAACTTTGCCGTCACCAGTCCCCAGGTTTCGCGGATGCGAAACAGGTGCGTCCAAGGAAATCGTGCGGTAGCCGAATCCGGCACGGCGTTCGTCTCCAGGTCGATCTGACCCGAAACCTCCTTGGGATGAACGTACGACAACCTCCACCATGCGGCCCAGAGCAAACCGAATCCGCCAGTGAGTACGAAGATCCACCGCCAGTTCGTGTAGAGGAGAACGGTCGCGATCAGGGGCGGGGCCATGACCGCTCCCACAGCGGTTCCGGCATTGATGATACCCATCGCCGTTGCGCGTTCTTTGGTGGGGAACCATTCCGCCACCACGCGGGTAGCGGCAGGAAACCCACCACCTTCGCCCACTCCGAGCAGGAACCGGCTGGTGGCCAATAGCACGAAGCTGGTAGCAAGAGCATGACTGGCACAGGCGAGCGACCAGAAAAGCATAATCACCGTAAAACCGCGACGCGTTCCCAGTATGTCGACCAACTTACCGCCGCCCGCATACATCAGCGCGTAAGAGAACAAGAACGCGGACTGCAGGGCGGAGAACTGACTGTTGCTGAGCGGAATGTCGCGACTGATTGCTTTGACCGCGACCGGCAGCGTCTGTCGATCGAGATAGCTGATTGCGATCGCAGCGCTGACGAGGATGGCGATTCGCCACCGCAAACGGTTTTCCTCCAATTCCCAACGGTTCCATCTAGGGATGAATTGTGCATTATACGGCGGGAGGAGGGTAAGCGTTTACTCAATTTGTTCGTTCGGCTACAATCCTTGCGTCCAAGTGGCGATGGGAGCGTGAAACATGATGAGTCCGCAGTGGAATCGCCGGGAGGTCTTGAAAGGGCTGGCGGCGGCGTCCACGGCGATGATTATCCCTCCGAAGCAAGTGGCTGCGTGGGAATCCGCGCCTGCGACGGGGCGGCAGGTTGAAATACAAATTATCCCTATCAGCAACCATACGTTCAGACTGAGCATCTTCCCCCTGAACAACGGAGCGATCGGATCGATACCTTTTGACGGATCCCTTGTCCAGGAATCCTGGGGTGCTCCCGTGGCCAGGCTCCGGGCAGAGCCTGAGCACGCGATTGTGGTGGGTAATCTTCGACTTAAGATCTCCTTCCACCCTGTCAGCATCACAATTGCGAATGAGCGTGGTGACACTATTCAGCAAGTCGTCTGGGACGAGAACACCGGCGTCCTGTCTTTTCTAAATGGAAACGCACCGCTGTTCGGTTTAGGGGAAGGTGGTCCTCAATTTGACCGCCGCGGGTCCACGGACCTGATGCGCAGCGGACAGGGCGGCTACAAGCTCGCTACCCACGGTGGTCGAGTTCCCATCCCCTGGATCATCGGAACATCCGGGTGGGCGATGTTTTTTCACCAACCCTTCGGAACGTTCGACTTCACGGGACCGCAAGGTAGGTTTCAACCTGTAAGTCCCGACGCCGCCCTTCCTCTTGATCTGTTCTTCGTTGCTTCGCCAGACCCGGCCACGATTATGGCCGAATATGCGCGCCTCACTGGCCATGCCGAGATGCCTCCGCTGTGGAGTCTCGGCTATCAACAATCGCATCGCACGCTGGCCAGTCGAGAGGAAGTTATCGCAGAGGCGAAGACGTTCCGCGAGAAGAAATTGCCTTGTGACGCTCTGATCTATCTTGGCACGGGTTTTTGTCCTTCCGGCTGGAATACCGCGAATGGCGCTTTCGCGTGGAATTCTCGAGTCTTTGCCGATCCGAAGGAAGTTCTGGATGAGTTGCACCGGCAGCACTTTCATGCCGTGGTGCATGTAGTGATTCTGTCTGACAGGCTCCGGGGGACGGTTCACGGTCGGTGCGACCTCTCGCGGTTCGACGAAGCGGACGCAGGTTGCTACTGGGACGCACACCGCAAAGACTTCGCCATGGGTGTAGACGGCTGGTGGCCGGACGAGGGCGATCCGCTGGATATTGCGTCACGGCTGGTCCGGAACCGCATGTATTGGGAAGGTCCGCAAATCGATAGGCCGAATGAGCGTCCTTATGCGCTGCATCGCAATGGCTACGCCGGCATGCAGCGGTACGCGTCGTTCCTCTGGTCAGGGGATGTGTACTCCACCTGGGAAACACTGAAGACTCACATTCCCATTGCTTTAAATACAGCGCTCAGCGGCATTCCGTATTGGGGCACGGACATCGGAGGTTTTGTTCCCACGCCGGAATTTACCGCGGAGTTGTATGTACGTTGGTTCCAGTTCGGGGCGTTCAATCCGCTCTTCCGGTGTCATGGCCGCACCTGGAAACTGCGGCTTCCCTGGGGCTGGAATACGGGAGATCCTGGTCCGGTAGAAATCAACAATTACGGTGGCGCTGCGATTCCTGATGCCAGCCAGTTGCACGATGCGCGCGTGGAGCCGATCTGCAAGAAATACTTGGAACTGCGCTATCGGATGCTGCCTTATCTCTACAGCGCCGTGCACGAGTGCGCCACCACCGGCATGCCGATCATGCGGTCTTTGTGGCTGCACTATCCCGACGATCCGAAGGCGGTCGAGTGTGGAGACGAGTATCTGTGGGGAAGGAGCATGCTGGTTGCACCAGTGGTTGAGAAAAGAGCAACAAGTCGTCGGGTCTACCTTCCGCGAGGTGCTTGGTATGATTTCTGGACGGGCGAGCGGCTCGAAGGCGGTCGAGAAATCAGCCGTCAGGTTGACCTTGAAACTATGCCGCTTTACGTGCGCGCGGGATCGATCCTTCCCCTTGGCCCGGTGAAGCAGTTTGTCGCCGAGAAAGTTGAGGAGCCGCTTTCCATTTCGATTTACCCCGGCGCCGATGCATCGTTTGTGCTTTACGAGGACGACGGCACTTCCTTTAACTATCGCAAGGGAGGTTGGATGGGAATCCAGATGGCGTGGGACGACGCGCGCAGAACACTCAGTCTCCAGCTCGTCCCCGGTTCGAGGATGCTGTCGTCGGAACCAAGAGCCATCACCGTACAGTTGGCGGAACTCACGCGCAGCGTAAGTTTTGAGGGAAAGCCAGTCAAGGTTACGTTCTAACTTCCGAGGATGTCCGCCGCAGCTTGAACCCGCGCAGGCACAAGACCAGAATCCCCGCGGCCAAAAGATTGAACAGCAACCAATCCAAACCAAAAGTGAAAGAACCGGTTCGCGTTACGAGGTACCCAACGATGAAGGGACCGGCAAATCCACCCAGATTCCCCAGGGAATTAATCAGGCCGATCGAGGCTGCCGCGGCGGACTCGCCAAGGGCAATCGTCGGAAGTGCCCAAAAGCAAGGCTGATAGGAGTAGAGACAAGCCGCAAACACCGTAAAGAATCCAAACTGCATCCAAATATGGGAGCGAGAGAGGATAGCGAAAAGCAGGGCACCGGAGCCGATGAACAGAGGGCTCGCGGTATGCCAGCGCCGCTCCTGAGTTCGATCGGAATGCCAGCCGTTTAGCAGGGTCGCCGTCAGCGCCGCCAGATAAGGAAGCGCCACCAGAAATGTGACTGTCCCGATGGATAATCCTGACGCCCGCTTCAGGATCGTGGGGAACCACATCGTGAACCCGTAGACGCCGGTGGTACTCAGAAAGTAGATCAAGGTAAGCAGGATTACTTCTCGCTGCCGTAGTGCTTGCGCAATGGTGTAAGACTGCACAGCAGTCTTTTGTTTTTTCTCGAGATTCAGTTCGCCAGTGATCCAGTCGCGTTCTTCCTGCGGCAGCCAACCTGCCTGGATGGGCCAGTCCGTGAGATAGAAAATCGTCAAGACGCCCAACACGACGGCTGGAATGCCCTCAAGAATAAACAGCCAGCGCCAGCCCTCGAGCCCGTACCAATGGATACGCAAGATTCTTCCCGCGAGCGGTGATCCCACAAAGTTAGCGAGCGGCTGGGCGGCCATGAAGGAAGCCACTGCCTTGGCCAGATCGCGACGGGAAAACCAATGCGTCAGGTATACGATCACGCCAGGGAAAAAACCGGCTTCGGCCGCACCGAGCAAGAATCTGACGGTGTAAAACTGGCGGGAGGTATGGACGAACCCCACAAGCACTGTGATGATTCCCCAGGAGATCATGATGCGAGCGATCCACCGCCGGGCACTCCAGTGCTCGACAATGAGCGCTCCCGGAATTTCCAACAGAACATAGCCAATGAAAAAAATTCCAGCACCCAGCCCGAACACCCGGTCACTGAATCCCAAATCATGGGACATCTGCAGGGCCGCATAAGCGACATTCACCCGATCGAGGAAAGCAACGACGTAGAGCAACCAGAGGAAGGGAAGCAATCGCAGCGCGATCCTGCGTCTCGCGCTTTGCTCGACAGGCGATGCTGGTGCGAGACTCATTTACAGTTCGGCCGCCGCCGATATTTCATGTGCGATCGCATCACCGACGTCACGAGTGCTGGCCTTACCGCCGAGATCAGGGGTACGGACATCTGGTCTCGCCAGGACTGCCTCAAAGGCCTTTTCGACAGCCCGCGCGGCTTGCGGCTCCCCCAGGTGTTGCAACATCATTGCTCCCGACCAGATTTGGGCGATCGGGTTGGCAATGCCTTTTCCCGCGATGTCAGGGGCGGAACCGTGCACCGGCTCGAACATAGAAGGATACTGCCGCTCCGGATTGAGGTTGGCTGCGGGAGCCAAGCCAATGGAGCCAACGACTGCGGCAGCAAGATCGGACAAAATGTCTCCGAACAAATTCGAGGCAACGACCACATCGAACCAGTCAGGATGGCGGACAAAGTGAGCGCTCAGAATGTCAATGTGGTATTGGCCGGTCTTAACGTCAGGGAAATCCTGCGCGACGATCGAGAAGCGTTCGTCCCAGAACGGCATGGTATGAATGATTCCGTTTGACTTGGTTGCGGATGTGACATGGTGTTTGCGGGTTTGCGCCAGATCGAAAGCGTAGCGCATGATGCGATCACACCCGCGCCGGGTGAAAATCGACTCCTGTATGGCGAATTCAGCATCCGTGTTGCGGTAGAGGCGACCTCCAACTTCGGAGTACTCGCCTTCATTGTTTTCGCGCACGATGCAGACGTCGATTTGGCCCGGGGGAAAGTTCTTGACTGGCGAGTCAACGCCGCGCAGCAAGCGTACCGGCCGCAGATTGACATACTGCTGAAACGCACGCCGGATCGGGATTAACAACCCCCACAGCGAAACATGGTCCGGAACACCTGGATATCCCACGGCGCCAAGGTAGATGGCATCGAAGCCACGTAACTGGTCGAGGCCATCCTCGGGCATCATCCGGCCAGTCTTGAGATAGGTCTGGCAACTCCAATCAAAATGATGCCAGGCAAAAGTTATGTCATAGCGGCGTCCCGCAGCTTCGAGAACGCGAAGGCCTTCCGGCACGACCTCACGTCCGATGCCATCCCCCTCGATGACCGCAATCTTATAGCTATGCACAGCACCTCACAGCCGCTGTTTTGCGAACGCGTAGGCGCATCGGTCTAGTGTGCCGGATAGCGCTTGGTGGTCTGGGTTCTGGAGTTGAGCACCTCAAAGCTCCCGTCCGTCCACGCGTTCAACTCCAGATAGTTGCCTTCATCCGGCCCTTCTGGATTGGCAATGAATTCCGGAGCAACGTTGTGCGAGGCTCCGCCCTCCTCGGAGAAATGCAACTGCCACAAGTTCTCGAGGCGAGGCGACTTCTCAATAATGTCCCACGCGGAGGGTGTTCCACCCTTCTTGGCTCCGTTGTCCATGATCGCGACGCGAGGAGCGATTGCATTCAAGAACGCAGGGCTGTTGCTCTGAAACAGTCCATGATGAGAAACGATGTAAACATCGATCGTGCCCAGCTTGTTGTTCGGGCACACTAGCTCCATCTCCTTGTCACGGGTCAGATCGCCGAGGTCCAGAATTCTCAGCTTGCCGAATGTGATGAGAGTTCCCAGGGAACGCAGATTTTCGGTCTTATCTGCTGGGTATGGTTCGGCATTCTTGCAACTGGCATTCTCTTGCCCAGTGCCGGGCAAGGCTTGCGCAATTACGACCCCGTCGGAGCTTATGACAGTAGTCCGTACTCCCTTAATTGGAAGACTCTCTCCTGGCTTAACGGTCAAGCGTTTGAATTTCTTGGCTGCCAATAGTTCCTGATAGGCTTGCCAGCCCTGCACCGTCGGTCCGTCAGTACTTTCGCGGTTGTCACCGTGGTCAATGACGGTGTCCACCGGAATTCGAGCAACCAGCTGAGGCAGGCCGCCGACATGGTCTTCGTGAAAGTGTGTAATCAGAACGTAGTCAATCTTGCTGATCCCAGCCTTCTTTGCTGCGGCAACAATGCGGTCGGCATCTCGCCCATTGTTCCCCGTCCAGCCGGTGTCGATCAGCAGAGACTGTCTGGCCGGGGTCACAAATAAAGTTGCCTGCCCTCCCTCGACGTCCACAAAGAATATCTGCAATGTCTTGCCCGCCCCAGGTGCAGACTTCGCCTGCGCGGGGACAAGTAGAGTGAGGACCAGGATTGGACCTAGAGCCAACATTGCGGTTCGAATTCGCCAGAAAGATGAAGTGCGAGGCATGTTAAAACACCTTTGATGGGAATGCGGAGCACCGAGATCATCTTCCACTCCGCGCTTCCCGTCAAGAAAAACCTTCAGGATGAGATTACGTTTACCGATGGATTTCGCGCTATCATCGCTCAACTCGGGGCATGAGCAGATCGGGTGCAACCCCTTGAATGCAAGGACGGAACAATGAAGAAACTACGCAGCCAGTCATGGTTTGGACGAAAAGACCGGGATGGCTTCCTCTACCGGAGCTGGATGAAGAACCAGGGCTGGCCCCACGATCTTTTCGATGGCCGGCCGGTGATCGGTATCTGCAACACCTGGTCGGAGCTGACACCTTGCAACGCCCACTTTCGTGAGCTCGCTGAATGCGTGAAGCGCGGAGTGTGGGAAGCAGGCGGCTTTCCGCTGGAGTTTCCGGTCATGTCGCTGGGGGAAACGCAATTGCGGCCCTCCGCAATGCTGTTTCGGAACCTGGCCAGCATGGATGTGGAAGAGTCGATTCGCGGTAATCCCATCGACGGAGTTGTTCTGCTCATGGGTTGTGACAAGACCACACCATCGCTGCTGATGGGAGCAGCTTCGTGCGATCTGCCCACCATCGGCCTTTCCGGTGGTCCCATGCTTTCCGGAAAATTTCGCGGCCGCGATTTAGGATCAGGAACCGGGCTGTGGCAAATGTCCGATCAAGTCCGCTCGGGCGAAATGAAGGTGGAGGAGTTCTTCGAAGCGGAAAGTTGCATGCATCGCTCCAAAGGGCATTGCATGACCATGGGCACCGCCTCCACCATGGCTAGCATGGTGGAAGCGCTGGGAATGAGTTTGCCGGGCAACGCGGCCATCCCGGCAGTAGACGCGCGCCGCAATACCCTGGCCCAGATGACGGGCCGTCGCATCGTGCAGATGGTCAAGGAGGACCTGTGCATCTCCCAGATCCTCAAACGCGAAGCTTTCGAGAACGCAATCCGGGCCAACGCAGCTATCGGCGGTTCCACCAACGCAGTGATTCATTTGATCGCGATCGCAGGCCGTGTCGGCGTGCCCCTGGTTCTTGAAGATTTCGACCGGTTGGGGTCGTCGCTGCCGTGCCTGGTCGATATTCAGCCTTCGGGCAAACATCTTATGGAAGATTTCTTTTACGCCGGCGGACTTCCAGTTGTGCTTCGTGAGCTGGGAGATGCCGATGTATTGAACCGGGAAGCGCTGACTGTGAACGGAGAGCCGATCTGGAAGAACGTAGCGGATGCCCCCTGCTGGAATCGGGATGTGATTCGCCGCTTCACGGAGCCGTTCAAGGCAAGCGCCGGAATCGCCGTCTTACGTGGTAATCTGGCGCCCGATGGCGCGGTCATCAAGCCGTCAGCCGCGAGCCCACACCTGTTGCGGCATCGCGGGCGAGCCGTTGTCTTCGAAGCGATTGAAGAATTTCATGCCCGTATTAACGACGACGGTTTGGACATCGATGAGAGCTGCGTCATGGTTCTGAAAAACTGTGGGCCCCGCGGGTACCCGGGTATGGCGGAGGTTGGCAACATGATGCTGCCCGCAAAGGTTCTCCGAAAAGGTGTGAACGACATGGTGCGCATTTCTGACGCCCGCATGAGCGGTACGGCCTATGGGACGGTCGTACTGCATGCTTGTCCAGAAGCGGCGGCTGGCGGTCCGTTGGCGCTGGTTCAGTCAGGAGACATGATTACACTCGATGTTCCCGAGAGACTACTTCGTCTCGACGTCGACGACAGCATTCTCGCTGCCCGCCGGGCGCAGTGGACACCTCCGCCCCTGCCCGATCGCGGCTGGCTGAGGCTGTACGTCGAGCATGTCCAGCAAGCGGACAAGGGGGCCGACCTCGATTTTCTCGTGGGACGCAGTGGCGCGCAGGTGGCACGCGATTCGCACTGAGAGGATCGCTCAGCCCAGCCACTGCGGGTTTTGGTATGTTCCGTCGAAGTTGTGGGTAGTTTTGTAGAGTTCGTACTCTCCCTTACCGGCAGCGGACGCAGTTCTAGCCAGCAATTGGCTGACTTCTTCCTCGTTCATGCGCTTGAAACTGCGGGCAGCCTCGAGAGCCTGCTGAAGAATTGGGAGCGATTCGCAGCCAGTGATGACCACGCTAGTCGGCAGGTTCATGGCATAGTGCAGGCATTCAACCGCGGAGGCCGCTTTACTGCGAAGGATAATACTGTCGCCCATGGGCTTCATGCCGAGCACGCCGATGTCGTGCTTCACCAGCACGGGCAGCACTTTCTTTTCGAAGCTGTCATAGTGCGCGTCCATGACGTTGAGGGGCATCTGCACTGCGTCAAAGGTGAATTGGTGCGCGAAGGCCGTCTCCAACATCTTTAGATGAATATCCGGGCCCTTATGTCCGGTGAACCCAATGTAGCGGATCTTGCCTTGTTTCCGGGCGGCAAGCAATGCCTCCATGCTACCGCCTTCACCAAAGATTCGAGCAGGATCGGATTCGCGAATCACTTCGTGGCACTGCAAGAGATCAATGTGGTCGGTTTGCAGGCGGCGCAGAGATTCGTCCAGTTGCTGGGTTGCGGCCTGCTTAGTCTGGCCGTCAATCTTGGTCATGAGGAAAGCTTTTTGACGGTAGCCGTCTCGCAACGCTTTGCCCATGCGTTCTTCGCTGACGCCTCCGTTGTAGTCCCAGCAGTTGTCGAGGAAGTTGATTCCGCTGTCGAGCGCGGTGCGTATGATGCCGATGCTTTCCTGTTCGTCTGATCCTCTTCCGATATGATGACCGCCGAGCCCGACCAGGGAGACTTTCTCACCGGTGCGGCCTAAAACACGATAAGGGAAGGAACCCGCCGCGCCGTAAGACAGCTTTGTGCCCAGGGAAGTAACAACCGTGGTTGCGGCTGCTCTCTTGAGAAAGTCTCTCCGATCCATAGACCGCTCCTGAAGGGTATTTGGATCTAGCTCACATCGGGACAGGATACAACAACGGCAAACGTTTTCCCAGCCTGCGTGCTCCCCAATTGAAGACCTTGCTGAAATCTTCTCGGAGTATTTAAGATGACAAGCCCGTTTTCCGAGCCCACAGTTGCCGCAAAGGAGAGAACAATGAGATTTTCCCTCCGCTCCGGACCACGCCTGCTGATCGCTTCCTTCTTCATCCTCTGTCTCGCATCGTTGCCAGTCTTGGCGCAGACGCCGCCTGCGGGCAACGATAGCTACTTCAAATACCAGAAGGTTATGGTCCCGATGCGCGATGGGGTGAAGCTGGAAACGGTCATTCTCACGCCGCGAAACCAGCAAGTCGCCTTGCCGATACTGCTCACCCGCACGCCATACGGCGTGCCGAAAGAGGAAGGTCTTGCGGGCTATCATCCTGCCCCGGAGAGCCTGGACTCCGATGGGTACATTCGAGTGATGCAGAACATCCGCGGGCGCTTCGAATCTGAAGGTGAGTTCGAGATGGTGCGTCCGCCGCGCTCGCTCCGCGATTCGAAGGCCATCGACGAGGTCACCGATGCCTGGGATACCGTGGACTGGCTGGTGAAGAACCTGCCCAACAACAACGGACGTGTGGGGATCGTCGGGACTTCGTATCCCGGCTGGCTAGTGATGGAGGCAGCGCTCAACCCGCATCCGGCGGTCAAGGCGGCCATCGAGTTGGCCTCGCCGGAAGACATGTTCCTGAATGACGATTTCCATCACAACGGAACCTTCCGCCTCAGCTACGGATTCGAATACTCCGCGCTGCTCGAAACCTCGAAAACCGAGAACAACCACTTCAAGTTCGATCGCGGCGACACCTACGACTGGTATCTGGCCCTGGGATCACTTCCCAACGCCGACACCAATTATTTCCGCGGCAAGCTTCCCACCTGGGAGAATTTCGTAGCACACCCGAACCGCGACGCCTTCTGGCAGGAGCGCGCGCTAACCACTTACTTGACCGAGCCGAAACTGCCCATCATGCATGTCTCCGGATGGTGGGACCAGGAAGATATGGTTGGGCCGCAAACAATCTACTCCGCGCTCGAGAAGCATGACTCGAAGCACCTGAACTACTTCGTTGCCGGACCGTGGAACCACGGGCAGTGGGGCGGGATCGGTTCGAGCCTCGGACCGATCCAGTTCGGGTCCGATACGTCTCTGTACTATCGCCAGCAGATCCAGAAAAAGTGGTTCGCCTACTGGCTCCACGATAAAGGCTCCCCGGACTTTCCTGAAGCGCAAGTCTTCCAAACCGGCACGAACCGCTGGCAGAGCTATGATGCCTGGCCCCCGAGCAAGGGCATCGCGCCAAAACGCATTTATTTGCAGCCGGCAGGGAAGCTCTCGTTCGATGCGCCGCGCGAGGGCGCCAAGCCTTATGACGAGTACGTGAGCGATCCTGCGGACCCGGTGCCCTACCGCCCGCGGCCCGTGACGCCGACCTATCCCGGACCGGAGTGGCCGGTGTGGCTGGTGCAAGACCAGCACTTCGTCGATCACCGCACTGACGTTCTGACCTTCGCGACTGAGCCTTTGAAAGAGAACGTCACGATCACTGGTGACGTCGTGGCCGAGCTGTTCGCTTCGACTTCGGGCACGGACAGCGATTGGATCGTGAAGTTGATCGACGTCTGTCCCGCCGACGCTACTTACAACACGACCACCCGGCAACCCATGGCGGAGTTCCAGTTGATGCTGAACTCGGAGATTGTGCGATCTCGTTTCCGTGAGAGCATGAGTGAGCCGAAGCCCGTACCGGCCCAGGAGCCGGTGAAATACACCATCGACTTGCATGGCAATGATCACGTCTTCCGCGCCAAGCATCGCATCATGGTGCAGGTGCAAAGCACCTGGTTCCCGGTCTACGACCGCAATCCGCAGAACTTCGTCGCGAACATCTACCAGGCCAGCGCCGAGGACTACCAGAAAGCGACCCAGCGCGTATACCATTCGCCGGCGCAGCCTTCGGCAATTGTCCTGCCACTGAACACTGGGAGCAGCGTGCCGGACGATGCCCAGGACAGTTGCTATCTGCCGCTAAGGCTGCAGCAAACCATCGACACCGCCAAGCTCGACAGTTATGCCGGCACTTACAAAACGGCCGCTTTTCCGATCACTGTCAGCCGCGAACGCGACCATCTCTTAGCGGAGGTGAGGGGCGAGAAATCCGTACTGCAACCGGTTTCGGAGACGGTTTTTTATTCCAAAGAAGAAGACATGGAGCTGACCTTTGCGCCCGACCGGGACGGAAACGTACGGGTTATTGCCATCCGCGGCGACTCTGGCGATGTGCAGATCGCGTACCGTATCGAGAAGTGAGTCGAAGACCCGGAACCAGCGTTTCCGCGCATTGCGTATGTCCGTGGCTGCAGTTGCTGACGCGAACTAGCTCGGTCGTATTCGGGGCGAAGCAAGTTTGGATGGCCGTTCGCCCTCTTCGAGCGTCCGCAAGCGCTCGCGTATGTCATCGCGAAGCAACGTGACGGAAATCCCGCCGAAGCTCGCTGGATAGCGGTCGAGCCGCCGCAGCGCCGCTTGCAACAAGAGTACCGTCCCCAGGGGATTGTCGCGCTGCAGGTGATGGAAGGCCGCAGTCACCTGAATCAACCCCTGCAAGAACGTCTTCTCCGGCTCCGGCGATCCCAGCCACACGCTCTCCCATGCCTCGTGGGCGGTAAAGAACTCACCCGCATTATAGAGTCGCAGGCCGTCCGCAAGCGCACCCTCGGTCCAATCGAATTTCATCGTCTGCGACCAGATGCTACACGTTCAAGACCGGCCCCTGAATCTGAAAAAATATTAACTTTCGTTTTAATCTCCGCGTCACAAAGCCCTCCTACAATTCTGCCTCATCCTGACGAAGAGATGTTTCTTGATCGTGGAGCCGCCCGCGATAAATAGCACTTTTGCCTCAATCAGTGCGCAACGTGCGTTTTGCCATGTCTTTCTTGAGGAGCATTACTTATGAAGCCAAATTATTCCGCCTCGATTCTCCCCTGCGGCTTGAAGTTCATTGCTGGCCCGATCCTCGCGCTGCTCTTGGCGACAACGGCGCTCGCCCAAGTGGATCGTGCAGTGCTCGAAGGCACTGTGACCGATCAAAGCGGGGCGTCTGTGGGTGGGGCAAGCGTCAAAATCCTGGCCGCGGACACAGACATTAAGCAGGAACAGAAGACCAATCCGAAAGGTTACTATCGCTTCCCCGGCCTGGCAGTTGGCCGCTACTCCGTAATCGTTGCCGATGCGGGCTTCAAGACTAAAGTCATTGACGACGTGATACTCCAGGTTGGTCAAACGCGAACTTTGGACGCTACGCTCGCGGTGGGCGCGCCTACTGAAAGAGTCGAGGTGCAGGCGTCGGCGGCGCCTGCGGACCGCAGTTCCGCGGAAGCGGCCACCGTCATCCGTACCGACCAGATCGAGAATCTGCCCAATAATGGGCGCGACTGGTCAAGTTTTACGCTTCTCGCCCCTTTCGCTCAAGATGATGGCGGTGGCGATCAGCGTACCATTCGCTTCGCGGGCCGGGCGCGCGACGACAATAACTTTCAGATTGACGGAGTCGATGCCGGCGGCATTCAGGAGCAGGCTC
>OCZU010000023.1_pt1 | contig 121617 bp, 93 predicted proteins | sample 1539001 | NCBI WGS metagenome assembly OCZU01 (sample SAMEA3539306, study PRJEB22396) | soil metagenome | biome: tundra; feature: field; material: soil | place: USA | collected 2010-05 | depth 0.15 m | reverse complement strand
CCAATAAAATCAACAGCGGCTTCAGCCGCCGGATCGAATACTCCACCTGCGAACGGACTTTTTCCGCAACCTCCCAGAGTTCAAGGAAGGACGAGGGAACCATGAAAGTAGTGCGAGCGCCGTTAGAAATAGGCGCAGACGGTGTGACATGGTGCACCGCAATGACTGTCATTCATCACCGCGCGGTTAGCGCCGTTATGCTAAGGTTCGTCTCGGCCCGAGCTCCCGGCGTCCGGGAAGCGCCCAAGCTTCGTTACACCGAGGGTCCCCGCCTGGAACCTGTTGTTTATCCTCACTATGAAAATGAAAAGGAGCACTCCCATGTTTGCACGTATCCTTGATTTCGAAGTGAAGCCGGAAAAGAAAGAGGAGTTCGTGAAGGTGGTAAAGAACGAGATCGTACCCATCCTCAAGAAGCAGACGGGCTTCCTGGAGATTCTGCCCTTTTTCCCCGAGAAGATGAGGGAGGACAAGGTCATCACCATCAGCCTGTGGACGACCAAATCGGATGCCGAGCGCTATGAGAGAGAGTTCTATCCCAAAGCTCTGGACATCCTGAAGCCATTCCTGACCACTCCGGTCAATGTGAACCACTACAAACTCGAGACTGCAGTCTGCGAACATTTCGTCGAGGCGCTGGCCGCCTGAGGCAACGCACGTCAGCCCGAGACCCCGGGGCCAACGCCTTGGGGTTTCGTTTTGCCGGCGTATTACTTGCGAGCCTTGCCCACGCGCTGCGCGGTAGCGAACATCAGGGCCACCGTGTCCAAGTCTTTCGGCTGTACTTTTCCCGCTGGAATGCGCATGCGAGTGAGGTCTTCCAGCTTCAGCAGCAAATCGACCAGCGCCATGGAGTCAATCAATCCGGATGAAACCAACGGTGTGTTTTCGTCGATCTTCACGTTCGGTTTTCGAATCATCCGGACAATGTGTTCAATCATCTGCAGTGCTTCAGGCGTCATGCGAATTCACTTTCCCCCGGCTCGAGATTAAGTTCGGGATGCTCGCGCAACACTTTCTCGCGCGTGGCGGACCGCGCTGCTTTCCCGGCTGTGCTCTTTACAATCCATTTTGGTGGTTTCAGGAAAATTGTCCGGACCGCCACGCCAATCCCCGCTACTACCAGATTGCGAAGTTCGCGTTCAATCTGCTCCGTGCTCGCGAGGAGTTCTTCCTGCTCGACCTCCGCGACTACGACAATGTCATCCGTCCCGAGATCGGCATTGTACACGCCCATCGCGACCACACGGCCATCGTGAATGGCGGAGTGACTTCCGACAATCTCTTCAATGTCCTGCGGATAAAGATTCTCGCCGCCGACAATCAGCAGGTCTTTCTTCCTGCCGACCACGAACAATTCACCGTCAAGATAGAAGCCAAGATCGCCACTGTGGTACCAGCCATCAATGATTGCGTTGGCCGTAAGATCGGGACGGTTGTAGTATCCCTCGAACAAGCTATCGCTTTTGATAAGGATTTCGCCGACGCAGCGGTTATCAACAAGCTCGCCAGAATCGGATACAATCCGCACCTCATGGTTTGGCAATAACCGGCCGGATGACGTAAAAGAAACGGCTCCAGCAGTCCCTTCCACAACGGGCACGATCAAATGTTCCGCACGAAACTGCGCTCCATCGGCCCAGATGCGGGCGGGACCGCATCGCTGGCCGATTTCCGATTGGGTCACGGCGAAAACGTTCTCTGCCATGGCATAGGAGGATTGCAGAGCGTTGCTCTTCAATCCGATGGAAGCGAATGCCTGTTGAAATTCATGCATGCTGCTGGCGCGGACCGGCTCCGAACAATTAATCATGGCGCGGACCGACGAAAGATCGTACTGCGCCCACCGGCTCTGTGCGGTGCGGCGGGGGACAAATTGAAAGGCAAAGTTCGGCATCCATGCCAGCGTGCACCCCTGCTCGCTGATAATCTGCAGCATGGTTTCAGGATGCATCACCCAATCCAGCGGCGATTGCATCACCACCGGCACATGGCAAACCATGGGCAATATGAAGCAAGCAATCAGTCCCATGTCATGGTAGAGAGGCAGCCAACTGTAGATGCTGTCTGTCGTCGCATCGATTTTCAGCGCATCTGCCAGATGTTCAATCTGCCTCAGTACGGCACGGTGTTTGAGCGCCACGCCTTTCTGCAATCCCGTAGTGCCCGCTGAATGCTGAATGAATGCCAAGCTCTCAGGTTGATTCTCCACCTTAGTGACGTCAGGATCTCCATCAGCCGCCTTCGCATCGCTGGCCCGAAGCAGCGTTGTCTGATCGTTCAGAGACACGTAGCCCAGCATTTCGTCGGGAAATTCATCGTCGATTACTACGGCTCTGGCGCTCAGATTTGCTGTCACGCCGGAGAGTCCGGAGCGATACTTGGCAGCCTCAAACTTGAAGTTGGGATACGCGAGGAAGGCGGGAACGGCCCCTAACATCATCGCTCCAACAAAGGCGGTCATTGCGGGAATGCCTTGCGGCATGACGATGATCACGCGATCGCCGACGGCCACCCCGTGGTCGCGCAATACTCTGGCCTGAAGGCTCGAGCGCCGGCGGAATTCGGCGAAGGTCGCCGTCTCCCGCTCGTCTTCGTCGATCCAGGCCGTCACAAAAGGGCGATCTGCGGGAGCCGCTTCGAGTGCTTCAATAAGATTGCGAAATTTGTTCACGTAACGGTCACTGAGATCCGGAGTACGCAATGATATCTTGAATTGTCCTTTATCGGTTTTAACAGTGGTGTCGGAAAAGTTTTCATTTACGATAGCCGCAGCGAGGAACATTGTTCCGAAGCATCCTATATATTCTGATCTTCTTGCTGAGCGTAGGGGCCTTTGCGAAAATCCGCTCGCGAAAAGTGCGCCAGCCGATTCTCCTGATCGGCAGCTATGCGCTTTATCTCAGTTGGGGCGTCTGGTTCGCGGGCGTTCTTCTCACTTCGACGGTGATGAATTTCCTGCTGGGGAAGTTGCTTCGGCGGCGCCCTGCGCGGCTCGTTCTGACCGCCGGCATCCTGCTGAACCTGGCTCTGCTGAGCAGTTTCAAGTATCTACCCGAAGTTGCGGTTAACATTCCTCTCTCCTCATTGCAACGCTTTGCGCATCTTGCGCTGCCCCTGGGCATTTCCTTCTGGACATTCCAGGCGATGAGCTACCTGTTCGATCTTTACCGGGGCGAGGAACTCGATCCGTCATTCTTTGAATTTGCGCTCTATATGGCTTTCTTTCCCGTGGCGATATCCGGCCCAATCTGCCGCATGCCCGATATGCTCACACAATTTCGCAGCCAGAAGCTGACATCGTGGAATGACATCGGACGCGGGCTTACCCGTATCGCTACCGGCATCCTGATGATGCAGTTGGCACGGCTGCTGGGGCAGGGAATTCTCTCCGGAGATGGAATCAACCGTGGCTTCGATCGTGTCACGGTCTGGAGCGGCACTGACGTGTGGTGTCTGGCGTTTGGCTACGGACTGCAGCTTTTCTTTGACTTCGCCGGCTACTCACATATTGCCATCGGCGCGGCGCAAGCGCTTGGCTTCACTTTGCCGGAAAACTTTGCTCGACCGTTTCACTCCACAACGCCATCCATCTTTTGGACGCGCTGGCATATGTCACTATCGTTTTGGATTCGCGACTACGTCTTTTTCCCACTGGCTCCGCTGCGCCGCGAGATGTGGTGGAGAAATCTTATGCTGGCACTCTCGATGGTCCTGTTCGGATTATGGCATAAGGCGACCCTGCTGTTTTTGTTATGGGGCTGCTATCACGGAGTTCTTCTCGTCTTGCATCGCCAACTCCAGCAAGTGCAGCGCAGGTTCGACAGGAACCCTCCCACCATCCTGTGGACGCCGCTCGCTTGGCTGGCCACGATTACTTTGATCAGTCTCGGATGGATTCTTTTTCGCGCCAACTCCCTGCCGCAGGCGAGGCAGATGTTGGCGGCAGCGTTTTCTCCTGCAAGCTATTGGTCGCACTTTCTCAGCGGAAGTCTCTACCTGCTGGTCTTTGCTTTGGCGGCGGGATACGCCACGGTGCTGTTGCTCAATGATGTGCTGGATCGCCACTCGGTAGAGCCCGCAACTGCACCCGTGATCTCGCGTTCCTCAGTCTTCGCCGCCCTGGCTCGCCATCGCTGGTATTGGATCCCACCGCTATATGGATTGACGCTAATTGTTGTCTTGATCGTGACGCATGGGCAGGATGCAGGGGCCGCTCAGTTCATGTATCGCCGCTTCTGAATTAAAGCGATCTTAACTACACTTCGAGCCCATTCGCCGCGCTAACTCATTGGGCGGAATTGCTTGCCTGCCCCGTCCCTCCGTAACTTCAGTCCAAATACGAAAGGGCTCAACTTTCAGCGCCACCTGCCGATGACTACCGTAGCCCACATTTTTACTATGGCCACGTTTCTAAGAAGCCTGATGGTTTGCCATCGACTCAGCCGTTTGTTCTTGCCGCTCCTTCTAGGCATCACTGTATTCGCGCCCAAACTTGCCTTCGACTCATCATCGGAAGACCATTCGCAGCAATCCTCAAATCTCGTGTATCGGAGCAGTGTTTCTGAAGTGCGCCTGGTTTTTTTCGCGACGGACGAACACAATCGCCCGGTTGAAGAACTTCAGAAAGACGACTTTGCGATCGTCGACGATGAGAGAGTGATTCGAGAGTTCCGCAGCTTCACCCGCTCAGCCTCAATCAAACTCGATGTCATCGTGCTGATGGATTCCAGCGAATCCGTTCTGCCGCACTTCCAACAGGAAATCACAAATGTCGTGCAACTGATTTCGCAGACGCCATGGGGTCCCGGGGACCGCGTGTCGGTCCTGTTATTTGGCGGTATGGAAGCGCACCTCATCTGTGCCGGGAATTGTCGCAGTTCGTTCACTGCCGATCGGGTTGTTCCCAGCGGAGGAGCGACACCGCTACTGGACGCCGTTGAAACTGCGGCGACCTTGCTCAGCCAGCGCTGGCAGCCAGATGTCTGGCCGGTCATTATTCTGTTTTCCGACGGTGAGGATACGATCAGCAAAGCGTCATTCAAGGATGTCCAGGAGAAAATCCTGGCCGGCGGGGCGCAGATCTATGCGGTCGACGTTAGCGGTTCGGGACGATCGTCAAACGGAAACGCAACTCTGCAAAGGCTTGCCGGCGATTCCGGCGGCCGTTGTGTATGGCTTAGCGAAGGCGCGGCCAGAATTTTCAGCGATGTGATCGATGATTTGCACTCGGCTCGTGTGGTGACCTACGCGCTACCGGAATCTAGTTCGGCTTTTCACTCAATTCGCATTCTCCCCACCCACAATCTTAACCTGCAGTTTCGCTGCCGCCGTGGTTACTACCACACGGCCAGCGTGCATTCGGAGGACAATCCATGAAACACGCATTCACGATGATTTTCTTGTTATGCGGTTGGTCGGGTTTGGCATCGGCGCAATTTGGAATGTATCAACACGGTTCAGTCGTCAGGATGCACATGGGAGACTGCCTTCTCGCTCACCACGGCTTCATGGTGGCCTTCGGTGGGCCTGCGACCGCCACGCCCCAGGATTTCTGCCCAGAGTACACGCTGGTCTCCAATAAAGTCGTCTATATCATCGTCGGAAAGTCGTCCAACCAACTCATCCCGCTCAGTGAAAATATCGATTTCCGTTTACAAAAAAACGAGCTTGCGGTCCGGATTGATGATGCCAAGCACGAATCCAAGTTCACGATCAAGGAAATGATCGTGCGTTCGGAGTGGGATCGCATGCAGCGTCATATTGACGAACAAATGAGGACTTCGGAAGAACAGACAGCGATGAAAACCCGGGAGTGAGTGGTGCTTTTACAGCCAGAACACATTGTAAGATTTCAGGAAAACTCAGTGCACCGCGCCGTCGGGAGTGACCACAGGAAATCCATCGAACGGGCGAGCGGCAGCGAATTGCTGCTCCGCTGCAGCAGGGTTGTAAGGAAAGAGAAAAACGCCGTAGTTGAAGTGCAAAAGGCGATCGTCCGGCCTTCTCGCAATCGCCCATTGATACTGCGCGGCCGTGTCGTTCGGGTTTTCGTCCGAATCCTGTGCCGGCACCATCAGCCGGAAGACCTGCTCGGAGTGGTTCAGTTGATTGGGGAACGGGGGCTCTTGCAGCCGTCGCAACATCTCTGCGGCGACCCGCGAACGATCGTGTCTGGTGAACGCCAACCACCGCTCGCATTCCGCCTCGGAAGGGACGTCTTCCGGCTGAACTGAATGCCCCGCTTCGGCAGGCAGTTGGCTCGCGATCTGGACGAACATGGCGCTGGCTAACAGGTAGTTGCCGTGCGGGGTCAAATGTACATGCTCGTAAACCAGGTCGCTGCCAGGGATTCCATGTAGGCTCTCTTTGGCGAAGATCGCGTCGGCGTCAACCAATGCAACGCCCGGCGATGAAAGGGCTACGGAGCGATTGATCTCATTGATTTCGGTATCGGCGCGAAAACGAAGCGTGTCAAGATCGCGGGCCCGAAGAAAATGTTTCCTGGCCGCACTGTAATCTCCGAGCGCTCGCAGGCAGCGGGCGATGCGGAACTCCAGTTCGGCATAGTCTCCATCAATGCGGGCTGCCGATAGATACAGTTGCAGCGCCTCCGCATACGAACCGGCGTTTTCCTTCTCCGCCCCTTGCTCCACCAGCGCGGACCAGGAGCGCAATGCATCGGCTCCCAGATCTTCGCGATGCAAAGATGCAAATGGAGCGCAATCCATAAGGTTGGTAGCTACCGTGGAGACGATGACTCTGGCTCCGGCCTTGCGAGCCACGGCGATGGTGTCGCGCAAGTTCTGTGCATAGTTGGAGTAGGCATACTGCATGAGCGGCGAACTGGCTCGAACCTGCTTGTCCATAAACATCGCCATCCCGCCCCAATCCCGCTTCGGCGTGCCCACCTGAGTGAGGAGTTGGCCGATGCGAGTCGAGTGATAGAAAATGCTGCCGCGGATCACGGGCAGACTCATGCCGCCCGCCGTGAGCGCGGTCCCGGGACCGTAAGGTCCGACAACTTCATTGTTGCCCGAGTAGATAATAAAAAGGTCTGGGCTGAGCTTGGCGAGGCCCTTGGCGATCGGCAACACCACGTGGGAGTTGATGGCGACGCTGCCGGTATTCGCGATTTCAAACTTCATGCCGGGGTAACGTTCGCGCAGCATCACGTCCAGGTATCGGCTGAATCCAAAGGAAGGTTCGGGATCGCCCATGGCCGCCGATTCGCCAAGCACAAAAATGCGGAACGTGTCGGGCGGCTTTACCGCGGGAATGACATACATTTGCGGCGTCTTGATCATGCCCGGGGGGAAAAATGGGGCGGCAAAAAACAAGTTATAGCACGCTGCAGGATGGCCCTGGACAGCGCAGGAAACTGTTACATCGGTGGAATATCCGACGCCGAAAACCCGCAGACCCGCTTCCACCAGCCCCAGCAGCAGCAGTGGCGCAAAAATGCCGATCGCGATCCGCAGTGTCCAAACATGCCACCGGCGCGGAGTTAGCTTCGGTTCTGCGGGAGCGCAAACTCCAGGCTCTTCTGGGGGAACATCGAGTTGGGAGGCTAGCTGGTTCACTTCAAAAGCCCGCCTTCTAGTCAAAGCATCTTCGCGTCAAGCGTCTTCCCATGAAACACGATCAGGGCTGGATCGGATCTGATTCCGTGGGCCTAACCGCGTTGCCAGACCCGTTACCATCCAGCCCTGGCGGTCCTCACGTGCACGCTCTTTAACTCAGAGCACATCAGTCACGCCGAGGAAAGCCGAAATCCGTACAGCCAGTGCAACCGCATCGATCTCGCAGCCCTTCGATCTCGCAATTCGACTGGCTGCGGAAATTATCCTTTTTGTCCTTCGCCCACGGTCTTCGCGGTCTTTGTCTGTTTCGCCTGCGTGATCATGTGCTGGAGCATGTCTTTCTGCGGGAAGTCAGGATGGTATTGCAGCAGCTTTTCCCATGCCGCCACGGCGCCATCGACATCATTTTTTCCCTTCCATCGGATGATGCCGATGTTCATCAGAGTACCCGCGTGTTTCGGATCGTAAGTCAGCGACTGGTTGAGTTGTGCAAGCGCTCCATCCACATCGCCGGTGTAGTAAAGGCAAGAGGCGTAGTCCGCCCGGACTCCAATATTCTTGGGATCGTACTGCAGCGACTTTTCGAAGTATCCAGCTGCCTGCTTGAACTGATGCGCATTCTCGTAGATCAGGCCAATCTGATTCTCAAGCTGTGGATTCTTAGCGTCGGATTTCAATTTCGCCAACAAAGGCGCGGCCTTCTTATCCGCCATGCGCTTCATGTCGTCCATGGTGGGCATCTTGTGCGGCATCTGCTGTGCGGGTTGCGATGGATCCGAAGATGGATCCGAAGGCGCTGCCATGGCCTGAGCCGGAGGCGCACTCGCTTTGGCGGAAGCGGTGAGTGCTGGCACCGGGCTCGGTGCCGAACCTCTCAGTAAATACCCCGCCAAAAAACCCGCCGCCAGGCACACAACGCACATCACCAGCAGCGAAGTTTGCGGCCAACTCGGCCTTAAATTAGCCGGGGCGTCCGGTTCATGTTCCATCTCTGAAGTCCTCATTCCCGCACTCGGGCAGAACTCGACCAAGGTTCACTAAAGAAGTGCACCGGAATTGCCAAAAATGCTCACGGCGATATGTCCGATCTAAGCTTTGATTTCAGCGATTTACATCTGCGAGAGCCAACAGTTCTAGTGGAAACCGGCCTCGAAACGGGTCTTTCTCCCCACAGGAGGCGCGTTTTGCCCCTATCGGGTTTTAGGCCGTTGGCCGGCCTTTAGGGCACTCGAGATTGTGCCATCGGCATTATGGGCGGTCTGGTGGCAGGTCAAAACGCAGGTGTTGCTCGTGCGGTTATAGGAAATCGGAGCGCCATTGTTTTGGCCCACTACATTGGCGTCAAAATTCACCAATCGTTCGCCCGAAAGGTTCGGCGAAATCGAGCCCATGCCGTGTGCAGTATGACAGACCGAACAGGAGAAGCCGTCCTGAGATATGTGATTGCTGTGCTTCAAGAAGCTGGCGTTGGCGACCACGTTGCTCAGATTATGACACTTGGCGCACATGCCATAGGGTCCGTTGAGGCTGAGATCAGGATTAGGAAATGTGTTGGTCACCAATCCCCCGGGCGCAGCCGCCTGGCTGAACTGATAGTTGTGTTCGAGGATGTGCGAGTTGACCGAACCGTGCGGACCATTCGGCCCCGTCCCGCCAAACTCGCGGTTGTCGTCGCTATTGTGGCAGTCGGTGCAGAAAATCTGGACTCCCATGAGTCGCCCTGCCGTGCCGTTCTGGTTCAACATGTTCGTGAGCAAACTCGGCTGCGACAGCGGACTCGTACTGCTGTGGGTCACGGGATGGCTCGAGGTCGCAGTGGCGCTGAATTCGGGGATCACGTTCAGCGGATCGGGCGCCGAAACCAGTCTGGCGGGCGCGTATCCGTAGATCAGCAATCTCTGCTTCCCTATACTCGTTCCGTGACAACGCAGGCAGTTCTCGTACTGGTTAACGGCGGGAATCAGAACGGTCGTCCCATCGTTCGCGCTGATCCCGGTCACATTGGCTTGCGACGGACGAATTGTAGGAGCAGCTGCAAATGTCACCACTTGGTTGGAGCCGTGGGGGCTATGGCAATCCACGCAAGTCGCGTGGCGATTATTGTTCAACACGGCGGTTTCGGCCGCATCGTGAAAATTCGTTCCTGCAGGCAGGGGATGGCTGACCTTGGCCATCTCGGCCATCACATTCGGAGCCGCTGGCGCGAGCAGCGTTCCACCGTTGTGACACGTAACGCAATCCTGGGTCGCGGGATCCATGCTTGGCGCCGCGGGCGTAGCCGGCCTTAGCAGACGTTGCGGTGCGGTTGCGTCGTGATCCATGTGGCAGGAGACACACGCATTGAGCGCCACCGTGCTGTAAGGGCCAACATTCGCATTGGCCGCAGGTTGATTCGTAGCCGTTTGGTGAATGCTGTTCGTCCAACCCGCAAGCGGATTCGGTTGGCCCTGCATCACACGGTTCGGATCGTGACAGGCGAGGCACATCTGGCCGCTCGAACTGTCACGGACCAGAAACTTCTGCGCGATCTTATCGATCCCCTGCACATGCGGGCTGTGACAGCTGGTGCATTCGATATTCCCCTTGATCAAAGCCACTGCGCCGGTAGGGTCCGCCGTCTTACCTTGCGAAACCAACGAGGCCACAAGATTGGACGCATCCTTCATCGGCAGAACCAGGCTGAAGGGATGCGATCCGCTCAGGTTCATTCCGAAGGAATCGATACTGTTCATGGATCCCGTCACCGGGAGCGATCCATAAGCTGCAGATTGTCCCACAGCTACCGTGCCGTCGTGGCAACTCAGGCACAGACTGCTGGTGACTCCGAGCGTGGGCTGAGTGTTTCCTTGCTCGACGTAGGTCGTGCTCGAATACGGGGTGTAGGTTGCTTTGGACAACGTCTGATTCCACAGCGGAGTCACTCCTCCCAGCCCGCTATGTGGAGCGTGGCAGAAGGTGCAACCCAAGCTTCCCTGAGAATAGACAGAGGCTCCGCTCGCGGGTGACAGATTGTGCATGCCCAATACATCTCCGGTCACCTGCGCGTTTGCGACCGAGTGAGCCAAGGCCAAAGCACAAGCTGACGCCAGGATCACCCTCATGGCGGCCCACCTCATGGCGGTCCACCTCATGGCTTTCCCCCTTCGGCCGATTTTGCCGCCGCATAGTAATGAAACACCTCGATGCGGTGATTGAAGGAATCCACGACGTAGATGCGATCGTTGTTATCGATTTGCAATCCGGTCGGCAACTGAAAGTCTCCGAATCCGGTTCCGCGCTGCCCGAAGTAGTACAGCAGCCGGCCTTGCCGGTCGAACGCCTGCACCATTCCCCACAGGCCGTCCACGACGTAAAGATGTCCTTCGGAATCGAAGCTGATCCCTTTCGGCCGGAACATCGATCCGGCGGAGTCTCCGAGCTTGCCGATCGCGTAATGAAAGCTGCCGGAGCGGTCCAACACCTGCACCCGAAAATTCATGGCATCGACCACGAACAACTCCGGTCCGCTCAACCGCAACTCCGTCGGATAATTAAATTCGCCGTCGCCGCTGCCAGCTTTGCCAATCGTCGCCATCACCGTGCCCTGCATATCCATCACAAAAATCTTGTTGCGCAGCGTGTCCGTGATGTAGATCCGCTGCTCCGCGGAATCGACCGCGATTCCCGTGGGCCGCTTGAAGAACCCTTCTCCGCCTTTCAGCGCGCCGATCATGCGCCGGAACTTTCCGCTGGCGTCAAAGACGAAAATCTTGCCCGCCAGCGAATCGGTCACATAAATATTGTCCTGCGCATCCACCGCAACGCACTGCGGCGCGAGCATCGGATTCTTACCGCTATCCTTGCGGGAAAGAAATTTGTATTTCTTTTCGGTGAAGTCGAAGATGTGGATCCCGTCGGCTCCGGGATCGGTGACAATCACCCGTCCGTGCGAATCGGTCGTGATGCTGTAAGGATTCACCAAGAAGTGAAAATCAGGTTCGCCCGCGATCACATCGACCACGCGAGTCCAGAAACTGCGCTTCGGCTTTACCTCGCGCTCCAGGCTAAAGCTCCGCTCAAACGTCAGTTTCCGGCCGCCGTCCAGCAACAGCTCCGGCGGAACAGCTTGCTTAATCGACGCCTTCGGCTGCCTCGCGGCCACGGCAGGCATGCCCAGCGATGCGATCAAGCCGGCAACCGCCAAGGCATTTCGCCACGAACTCATACGCCGTCCGCTCAGAAGAAATCGAACCATCTCGACACTCCAATGAAAAACGAATTGGCGGTTCCGGGCGGAACGCCACTGGCACTGATGCCCTGAGTGAATTTTGTATATCCCGCCAGCAGGCCGATCCTTCTGAGATGGTACTGCAATTGAGCATTGAAGATTTCTGTATTGTTGCGCGAATTCGTCACGTCGCTGAGCGTATTGCTGAGCGCCCGGCTGAAGTTCCCCGAAATCGTGAGCCGGCGCAGTGGCGTCGCGGAAATCCCTCCGCCATAGCTGTCCGCGTTGTACAGAATGAGATCGCTCGCCGGCACGCCCGGCGTCGGCGGAAGTACGACCAGGCCAGTGCTTGTAAGAATCGATTGTCCCGTGGACTGCGTGTAGTTCGCGGTCATGTTGAACTGCCGCGAACTGAGCGATGTCGAATATCCCTCGCTGCGACTGTCGCTCCCTTGATCCTGCGTCAAGCCGGTGCGGCTGCCGTTATACGTCGCTAACCATGACCAGCCATATCCCAAGCGGCGACGCACGCGGGCGGTGTAGTTGTAGTAGGAAGTTGTGTATGTGATTAGGATCGATTGCACGTTCTGGGCATAGCTGAACGATCCTGAAGTTTCCCAGCCCATGATCCTATGAAAATAATTCACGTTACCAACGAAACCCACCGAGTTGCTGCCCTGGCCGTTCGATTCTTCCACGACACCCGCGGAAAAGGTGAACATATCGAAGAGTCGCCGGTTAAGACTTACCGTGCCGCTGATGTAGGTTCCGGTGTAACTCGTATCGAAATAATACTGATCGTAATAAGTAGCCTGTGCCTGCCCCGACACATAATTGTTGAACTGATAGCCAGCGCCTCCACCCAGGGTCAATGAACTCGATCCGCTTCCCAGACTAAAAGGTGTCTGCACCGTACCGCTATTGATGAGAGTCTGGTTTAAATATCCGGAGAGATTGTCGGTATAGGTCTCGTTGGTAAACAGGCTCAGTTTTTGCGTCGGATGGAAAGTAGTGCCAGCGGTCTCGGTGCTGGTCGTGTAGTTGGTGGTGGTGTTCTGCGTTCCCAGGAAGTCGGTGGAGGCCTCCGATCGGTTGTAATTCGCATAGAACGAGCCGTTGAACGGCAGGTTGCGATTGGCGCCGAAACCGAAATCGTGACCGCTGGTATTCGATACCGACTCCTGTTCGCCCGACAGGAATACCGGGTAGAGGGCATCCAGAGTATTGTGGTCGAAGTAACCGTTCAAGTGAAAACCTTCGATCGCGTAGGTGGACCTTAAATTGAAAAGCTTGGTAGTAGAACCGCTCTCCTGATCGGTCCCATACACCGTTCCCGATCCGCTGCCCTGCGAGTAACCGACTGAGAGCGTAGGCATGTTGGGAAGTAATGCGCTCCACGCGATGCCGAAACCATCTCCGTGGCCGTGCGTGGTGAAATTGGGTTGGCCCGTGAGTCCGAAGGTGCCCGTGCTGTTGTAGTCGTCCCGATAGCTGATTGATCCCGGGAAATGGCTGCCATTAAATAGATTGGCAGTCGCCGAAACTCCGCTGGCCCCGGTAAGCGATTGATAGCTGGAATTGGCCTGCGACTGGTTGTAATAAGGGACGATATTGAACGAGAGGAAATTAGGATTGTAATAAGAGCCTGATATGTCGCCGTTGAATCCGAAGTTCAAACCATGGTTGGATTGGATCTGGTCTCCCTCTCCGTAAACTCCCTGGTATCCTGCCGTGAACAGGCCGCCCGCTTTCATCTGAGTGTTCTCGCCGATCTGCAACTGAGCCGAAGCCAGCGGTATCGTCAGCAGAATCACCAACCCGACCATGCCTGATGCAACCCGCCTCATTGTGCTAGCGCCGCCTCTCACCCCTCGGAACCCCTCCTGCATTCGGCCAGATACCATTACTGAGGCACAATGTTAGCCACTCTTGGCAAATTCTAAGAATCTGGTAGGCACTGAAAATAAAGGGTTTATAGGTGTTGCGGCAGGCATCAAGAGAGTTTTGATGAGAGTGTCTGCGCCATATCGCACGCTCAGCGAGTTGAATTCCACAACAGAAGAAAGTGGTCCGTGGTCAGTGGCCAGGAAATCACATGGCACCAGGGGAAAGGCTCGTATCGCCACGAATCTCGGATTCCCAGAAGAAAGTGGTCAGGGGCTAGTGGCAGCCAGTGGTCAGTAAAATCCAACTGACTACTGACCACTGACCAGTGCTCTTATACTATTTCGATCTTCGCTTTGGCCCTCAGGCTCTTTGCGAAAGTCGAGCGCAGCCGTTCGTATTTGCTTTTCTGCAATTCCGTGCGCAGGTCGGCTTTCACTTCGGCAAAGGGCTGCTTTCTCGCCAGAGTGTGAGCATTCAGCCGGAAGATGGTAAAGGCGTTCTCGATCTGTATCAGCCCACTCACCTGTCCGGCCTGCATGGCCAGCGCCGCTTTCACGATTTGCGGCGGAAGTTTGTCGCGGCCCACAGCCTTGTGGTCGCCCATATTCACGTGGAAGTCGTCCTCGGAAACTTTTTCCGCCAGCAATCCAAAGTCCTGGTAGCTGGTTGTCGTCTTCGCTTGTCGCAGTGCATCTTCCGCGCGTTTGCGGTTTGCATTGATCGCATCTGCACCCGCTTTCGCTGGAGGCAGGATGGAAATACTTTGTATGCTGAACGACTCGGGCGTGAGAAAGCGCGCAGAATTCTTCTCGTAATAGGCTCGGACCTCGGCCAGCGTCACTGCGGACTTGTCTTCCACTTCAGACTTCAGCACTTCCTCGATCAGCAGCGAACGCTTGATCTGCTGCCTCAACGCCTGCCCGGAGCCATGCATCTCTGCCTGCATGTACTGGTCGTACTCATCGGGACTATGGAACTGTTTGCGAAAATCGGCTTCAGCGGAGTCCAGTCGCGCCGCGGAAATCGTGAGCTTTCGCCGCCCCGCCTCCTGATACACCAGCTCTTCGAAAATAATCATCTCCAGCGCGCCCTGGCGAATGGAGGCTTCCTGCGCCTTGGGAAATCCGTTGTGCTGCTTGGCGTAGGGAAAAATCGTAAACATCTCGCGCAGAAGGTCGCGGTCGGTCAGCACCGCCCCATTCACGCGTGCCACTGGCTTGTCGCTTACCTGCACGGTTGCCACCGGGGAAGCGGCTGGCGGGGCTACTACTCCGCTTGGGGCATGAGAAGCCACTTGGGCCGCGGCGGACAGGGCCGTCACTAGCAGGATGCAGATGGAAAGCTTGCGTTTCATAATTCCTCACTCACTAGCTCAGAAAAAAGGGGGAGAGAAATTCTCTCCCCCGGGGGTTACAAACGATTCCTACTGGAATTGCGTGGTGATGTTGTTGGTGTTGTTGCCTTCGTTCGACTCGCCAAAGTGGCACTGACGGCAGAACTGTGTCGTCGAGGGTGCGCTTCCCTTAGCGTAGGTCTGAAGGTTCGGATTGTAAGGGCCGTTCACGAAGAAGTACGTGGCATAGTAGCCGGTCGCATTGGTCTGGATCGGACTCGCCGCGCTGGCCGTGTAAACGGTCATGACGTGCTGGTTGTGGCAAGTGGTGCAAGCCACATAAGGTAGCCCGGCGGTGTTCACGCCGTAAGGAGTGGACCACTTCCCGGGCGCCAGTGCTGGCCAGCCGTAGTTATTTACAAAAGTCTGATACGGACTGCCAGGGGTAACGGTGAATTTACCAGCTGCCCATACCAAGCCAGGCTGCGTGGTGCTGATGTTGGCATTCACGCCCACCGGGTGATCGTTGGTGTAGTTGCCGGCTGTGGTGCCGTCATTGCCGAGCAGGGTCGGAATCGGCAGAGATCCGTACGTGGTATTGGTCAACAGGCCGATTGTTTGCTCGTACGACTTGCCGGTCATCATGTTGGAAGCGGTGACATTGCCGTCATGACAGCTAAGGCAGAGTAGGATGCCGCCGACTTCAGTGCTGCCGCTGGTGATGCTGCTGGGCAGAACTTCAACGTATTGTCCGTTGTCGCCGAACTTGATGGTTGCGTTATACAGTGGGCTGGCGTCCTGTCCCCACAATGCATAGCTTCCGGCATCGGAACCGCCGCCGTGACCAGAACCGAATGAACCGCTATGAGGGGCATGGCAGCCAGCGCAGCCGCGGCCTTGATTGTTGTGCGCGCCGAGTACGTCGACCGTTGACGACCAATTCTGGGCCATCATCAGTCCCGACACGGCTAAGACGAAAAGCACTAGAACCATTGCTTTTTTCATAATAAAGATAAAACCTCCTGTATTTGTTGCAAGTCGTTACAAACTCTGGAGGCTTAGGCCCGGGCTGTGACTCTCTCACAGCTGCCCCCGTCCTTAGATATGCAACTTCCTAACCGAAGGTTGAAGGGACCGCTGTAGGGCGGCCATTTGGTGTAACTCCAGTAATGTGAAGGGTTTAATGTATTCCGCGCTGTCTGATGTTCTGCCGGAAAAGCTCTGAAGGTGAGGGAAAAGAACCAACCTTCAGTAACCCGTTGGTGAAATCCCGCAGTGCATGCAAAGGGATGCCGCCGCAGTGCCTGTGTTTAAGAGAGTTATGTTGCGAAATGCAACAGGAGGAGTGGTCAGTGGCCACTGACCACTCGGCTGCTACTTGCTAGGAGGAACCGCTACCTGGTCTTTGGGAGCTGCCGCCGGAGTAGGCTGCTTGTCAGATGCGCCAGCTTTTTTCTCCCGCGCCGCTTCTTTCTCTTTACGCAACTGCTCGGCCTCGGCATCGGTCACGTAAAGGAACTGCTGCACCCGCCCGGGGAAGATTTCCGACGTGAAAACCCGATTCTGCTTGTCGATGGCGATGCCCGTAATGCCCTGAAACATGCCAGGGAGAAGTCCGTGCCCACCGAAAGTGATGAGCAACTGCGACTCTTGATTGAAGACTTGCACCCGGTCCTGCATGCCGTCGACCACCCAGATATGGCCGTCGCTGTCGATGGCCACGCCCTTGGGCCGCGCGAAGTATCCCGGTCCGTCGCCGGCTTTGCCGAAGGTCCGAATGAATTTGCCGTCGCCATCGAAGATCTCGATGCGGTTGTTGAGGGTATCGGCGACGTAGAGATTGCCGTCCCGGTCGACCGCCAATCCTGCCGGCCGCGCAAAGTCGCCAGGGTCGGTGAGGGCGTGTTTCTGACCGCCTGTGCCGATCCTGCGTTTCAGCTTCAGACTGTCCGCGTCGTAAACCAGAACCTGATCCTGAGCCACATCGGCAACATAGAGAAGCCGGTTCTCGATATCAATCGCCATGCCGCCCGGGCTGACAAGCCCATCGGTGATGACGTCTTCCGCCTGGTGCTGAGCGTTGAATACCAGTACATGATTCAGCGCGGGATCAGAGACAAACAGCCGGTCGTTGTCGTCCATGGCTAAACCAATAATGCGGACGAAGTGGCCATGAGTCTTGTTCTTGATGAGATCCACATCCCGGGTTTCAGTATTAAAGATAAAGATGGCGCCCACCTTCTGGTCGGCGACGTAGAGGCTGCCCTTGGAATCAATCGCCATGCCGTAAGGCTCGCCCAACTGGAAGAGCATTTTCGAATTCTCGCTGGCGGGCTGTGTGCCAGCGAGACGGTCCATCCAGGAATCCTTCTTGGTCTTGGGCGTTTCTATTTGCGAAATTTTTTCGGCGGCGTAAAACGTTTGGTACCGGATGCGGGCGATGGCGGGCGGGTTCGGCCAGACGATATTGGAATAATCAATGACCGGCGGCGGCTTGAGCGGCGCCGCGTCCTTCTTCTTCTTTCCGGCGAATACGGAAACTGGCGCCGCGAGCCCCAAGGTCAGAAGCACAAGAACAAGGAGCGCCAGAAATTTTTGACCACCGCGCGTCAGGTTAGGTCGAATTGTATGCATCGTAGTTACTCTCCCACTGCAAGTTATCGCGTTCTCAGATCTTTATGGCACGTCGAACAGAATGCCATGTTGTTGGCCTGGTCCTTCACCAGCAAATCGGGCTGAGCCGAGGAGTGCGGCTGGTGGCAGGTCAGGCAATTTATCGGAGTTATCACTTTGGTCGGGTCCTTTGGATCCTTCAGGTCAGAAACCGGGTGACCAGCTACCGGATGTCCCATGCCATACTTCAGCGGCAGCGCCACGACTTTGTTCTTCGCGAAATAGTCTTCGGGAAGCTTCACCGTTCCATTGAAGATAGCTACCAGGTGCTCGGCGTCCAGTTTTTTCGGCTCCCTATCCGGTCCGTGGCATTCCAGGCAAAGTGAATTCGTGGTGGCGGCGCGCAGCAGATGGTCGTTCTCTCCGCCGTGCGGCTGGTGGCAGGTGGCACACCCCTGCTTGAATGCGGGCTGGTGGTGGTAAGGTTTCTTGCCCGCGTCCGCGATATCGCTGTGGCATCCCAGGCAGATATCGACCGCGTTGGTTTTAGGAAGTCCGGGCTGACGGCTGGCGTGCGGACTGTGGCAGTCGGTGCAGTCGCCCGCAGCCCCAGGATGCGGAACTTTCGCAGTGTCGATCAGCTTGGCTTTGTCGTCATGGCAGGTCACGCACAGTGCTTTGGCGTCGGGCTGCGTCAGAACGACTTTCCCATCCTTGGCGGGCGCATGGCAGACTTCGCACTTCTTGTCCGCAAACGGAGGATGGGTAAATTTCGCCATCAACTTCGGAGCCGCCGACTCGTGCGGATCGTGACAGTTCACGCAATTGGCCTGCGCAAATGGCTGGTTCTGGTGCGCCTTCTGCAGGTCGGCGCTCTTCACGTCGTGACAATCGATACAAAGGGCGGGCGGCGCCTTCGTGAGGTGGAAGTCGAACTCGGCTTTACCCACCTCGCCCGTCTTGTGCGTGGTATGGCAAGTGTCGCAACCCATGTCGAGGGCGGCGTGCCGGCTGCCTTTCTCGGGAACGTTTACGCCGGTATTGTGGCAGGTCAGGCAAAGGTTCTCTTTCTGGTCCCCTGACTCGGGCTTCAATAACTGATTTTTATTGTCCGAAACATGCGGATCGTGACACTTCACGCAATCCCGCACCGCCGGGGGATGAACTGTACCTTTTATATCGGCGGCATTTTTATCCGCGTGGCAAGTGAGACACAGAGCCTGCGGCGTGGTCGTGATCAGCTTTACGCGAGTGACATCTTTAGTGGTGCGAATTTCATGGCAACTGGTGCAGCCCATGGCGATCGCCGAGTGCACCGACTTGCCCTTGGTTTTATCCTCATGGCAGGCAAGGCAAGTGGCGGGATCCGCCTTCGGGTCAAGCGGCACCGGATGTTTCGCAGCCGATACGCGGCCGACAAAGATGAGGACTAATAGGAAACAGCCCAGCGCACTCAGCGTGCGACTGGTTCCAGGACTGGATTTGAATGATTTCAGCGCCACTCTCCCTGCTCCTCCGTATGTCCTTTTGCACGCATCTCGCCTTATTTCATCCGCCACGGTGGATTCTTGCACAATCCGCGCAACAGATTGCAACGTAGTGACTTGGGAATCGAGATCGACCCTACCAAAGATTCCCACTGTTGCAGGTTTCATCAGGTTGGGGGCTTATCCCACAGTGAAATGGTCAAAATGGCGCAAGCAAATCATAGGCCAGGGTTCAAGTCATCAGTGGCCAGTGATCGATCCCTGACCCTTTCTTGCCTGCGCGAAATTTCAGCACAACTCCCCCTTGCTGTGTGATATGGCTCACAATCGCTCCGGCAAGACCTCACAGTACATCGAATTTTGATCAGTGATTTCAACGACTTGGCCAATTCTCCTGGCAATGGCGAGCGACGTGCTTTTCCTACCGGCAGAAGGGGAAAGACATGGCCGCATCCGTACCTCGGAAAATCTGGCAAACCCTCGGCGCGATTAAGACCGGCGTCATCCTGCTCATTCTCGTAGTCATCCTATCGGCGGCGGGCACGGTTATTCTGCAGCGTCCCGCGACTGAGCCCGATGAGATGCAGCGGGCTTATTCGCCACAAGTGCTGCGACTGCTCGACGGACTCCGACTGACCGACGTTTTTCACGCCTGGTGGTTCGTATTGCTGCTGAGCCTGGTCAGCCTCAGCATTATCGCCGCTTCCGTGCAGCGCTTCCCCAATGCCTGGAGATTTTTCTCGCGTCCTTATAAGAGTCCTGACGAGAGCTTTCGCAATGCGCTGCCCCTCCACAGGTTGATTCCGATTAAAGATGAAGAAACGGCGCTGAGCGTGGCGGACCGAGTCTTAAAAAAGGCCGGCTTCCGTCCGGAGCGGATCGTGCGCGAGAGCAGCTTTTCTCTCTTCGGCGAGCGCAATCGCATTTCTGAAATGGCGGTTTACATCGTACATGCCAGTCTGCTTCTGATTCTTCTAGGCGGTAACATCGATGCCCTCTTTGGCTGGCGCGGATTTGTCACTCTGACCCGGGGGCAACAGTCGAGTCAGGTGAAGCCGCAGAATGGAAGCGCTCGCGAACTGCCCTTTGCTGTCCGTTGCGATGGCGCAGGGCAAGAGAATTATGCTGACGGATCTCCGAAACGCTGGTGGTCCGATCTGGCGGTTCTGAAGAATGACCAAGTAGTCCTGCGCAAGCAGATCGTAGTCAACGAGCCTTTAGTTTATGGCGGCGTACGTTTTTATCAGGCGAGCTACGGCAAGACCGGAAAGATCGACAGGCTGGTGCTGACCGCCACTCCCCGCGATGGCCGGGCGTCCAAGGACCTCACGATCGGTCTGGACGAGGCCCTTCCGCTGGATTCCGATACCACGGTACGACTGGCCGAGTTTATCCCTGACTACGTAGTGAGCGATGGTCAGGTTTACGCCCGCTCCAATGAGTTGGAAAATCCGGCTGCTCACCTGGTGGTGGAATCCAAGAAATCCGGTCAAGCCGTCAATGTTTGGCTGCCTCCAATCCGCGGCCTTGAGCAGAACGAGTCTTCTCCATATGCCTTCGAAGGCAAAGATGTCCAGATGGCCTACTTCACCGGCCTTGAGGTTTCGCATGAGCCCGGCCAATGGTCGGTTTGGGCAGGCGTGATCGTGATGGGCTTCGGCTTGGTAGTCGTCTTCTATCTGGTCCACATGCGGGTTTGGGTCGTACCAGTGCGCGATGCCCGCGGCCAACTGCAGCTCTGGATTGGCGGCATGGCAAACAAGAATAAAGATGCCTTTGAGCATCGTTTCGGCGAACTGGTGGAGAAAATCGAATCCGGGCTCAAAACTTCAGTGGAGGCAGGCGCCGAGGCGCCTGCGGCAGTACTCACCGGAAAATAAATTCCGGCAACGGAGGATGGTTTATGGCACGTGCAACCGTCGAACAGCGGCCAGCAGCCACCGGCACAACTCTGGTGGTCGCGGTTGGGTTGGGAGTGGCTTTCCTGCTGTTCATGGCATTCCTGAACGTGGTCAAGAGCGGCAACTTGCTCAACGATTCCAACCTGCTCTACGCCGCACTCATCTTTTATGCGGGCGCAGGAACGCTTTATCTCGGATTCGGGATCACCGGAACTCCTGCTTATATCCGCTTTGCATCCCTGGCCACATGGGCGGGATTAATCGCCAACACTGGCGCCGTGGCCCACCGCTGGTATGAGGCTGGACATCCGCCGTTCGCCAGCATCTACGAAATGCTCCTCATGTTCGTATGGACCCTCGCCGCGCTTACCCTGATCGCCGAGAAGAAATTCAAAGTGAAGATCATCGGCACCGTCACCATGCCGGTGGCGATCGTTGGCGTCGTTCTCATGCAGCTGTTACGGACGGACGTACATCCGCTGGTGCCGGCTCTGCAATCAACCTGGCTGCACGTGCACGTCACGCTGGCTATGCTGGCCTATGCCGCATGTGCGCTGAGCTTCGCCTTGGCCATGATGTTCCTGATCAAGGACAACATGAAAACCGAAACCTTTCTGGCCGCCACGAGCCTGTTCGGTGTAGCAACGTATGTGGGCGTGCTGACCCGGTTTGAAAAATGGGGAGGTCTTAGCGTCGTGGCATGGAATCCAGAAGAGAAATCCGAAGTATTTCTCTCCAAAGGCGTGCGCCTTTTCGTAGTGATTCCTGATCTTGGCTGGTTGCTGCTGCTGGTCCTGGCGGCGGTGGCTGCGCCCCTGGTTCTCTATCTCGTCTGGCGTAAGACGCGGAATGAGGGGCTTCTCGACATGGCCAATCGCGCCGTCTTCCTGAGCATTCTGCTGCAGGTGCTCGCCCTCGCGTTCTTCGTGATACGGGCAAGAGGCGGCCAATACTCTTCGCTCGACGCCGATGGTCAGTTCCCGACCACTCTGGCGGCCAGCCCGTTCATTCTATCGGGCCTCGTGGGCGGAATATTTGTCTCGCTGCTGTACCTGTTACTGCTGTGGCGGCGCCAGGATCTGGAGCGCATGTTGCCCGCCGCCGACGAACTCGACCGCATCACCTACAAGACCATCGCGATCGCATTTCCCCTACTCACCCTGATGATCGCGGCGGGCGCCTACTGGGCCAATCGCACTTGGGGTTCTTATTGGAGTTGGGATCCAAAAGAAACCTGGGCGGCCATTACCTGGTTGGTCTATGCCGGATATCTGCACATGCGCATCACCCGCGGATGGCGTGGCCGGCGCGCCGCTTACTTCGCCATCCTGGGCTTTGCTGTAGTGATGTTCACTTTCTTCGGAGTCACTTACCTGCTTCCCGGACTCCATGCTTATGCCTAACCGCACTCAATCCGCAGCGGCTGGATCTCTGGTAGAAACAGTCCCGGAGCCTGCCGCGCCTCGCCTTGCGCAAGAGGGCCTAGGCCATCCCATGTCCACCGATTCATCAAACTCTGAAGACTTCCACTTCCGCTCCGTACGCGTCAACTGGCAGCTCAAAGCAATCTTGCCCATAGGCTTCGTGCTGCTGGCTGGCCTCGTGCTCTTCACTCTCGCCACTGTATCTTTACGCGACCCGGACCGCCACGCCGTGTTGATCGTCGCCGGCGCGGGAGCGGTCGTAATCTGTGCTGTCTCCATGTTCGTGCTCGCCTATCTGATTCAACGGCCTATGGTGGAATTGCAGGAGAAAATCGAGCAGGTAAGTCAAGGCAACCTGGACGTCGCCGTCAGCTTCTCCCGGCGCAACGACGAAATCGGTGATCTTGGCCGCAACTTCAATCACATGATGCAGCAATTGCGCGAGAGCCGGCAGGAGATCGAACTGCTGCATCGCACGCAGATGTCTCGCGCCGAGCACATGGCGACGCTTGGCGAGTTGGCCGCAGGCTTGGCCCACGAGATTCGCAACCCGCTGGCCGGAATTGCAGGAGTCATCGAGATCGTCGGTCGCGATCTGCCTGCAACCAGCCCCGCGCGGGCTGTCGTGAAAGATGTTCGCCAGGAAATCGCACGCATCAGTCGCACCTTGACCGATCTTCTGGAAACCGCGCGCCCTCGCCGCCCCGAGATTCGCCTCAGCAACCTCAACACGACCGTGGAACACGCCGTGATGCTGGCTCGCCAGCAGGTGCTCTCAAAGCCCATCAAGATCGAACTGCAGAAGGCCCCCGATCTGCCCGAAGTTGAGCACGACAGCGATCAGGTCCACCAAGTTCTTCTGAACCTGCTCCTGAACGCAGTCCAAGCCATGGAGGGCGCAGGCACGGTGCGCGTAGCGATCGCTTCGCGAGACGATTGCGCCAGCGTGGTGGTCAGCGACACCGGTCGTGGCATCCTGCCTCAGAATCTGCCCAACATTTTCCGCCCTTTCTTTACCACCAAGGGTGGTGGCACCGGTCTCGGCCTTTCTCTCGCCCACCGCATCGTGGAAGACCATCATGGCCGCATCGAAGTCAGCAGCGCCGTCGGGAAGGGAAGCACGTTCACTGTGCTGCTGCCATTTCAGATGCCCGCCGGTCAGATTGCTGCTTCCTAGAAGGTAGCCCCGGCATCTTGCCGGCTGTCGCGAGAGCCTGCCCTGAGCTTGCCGAGGGCCATCTTGCCCTCTCTGCCAGCCCGACGTCACCCGCATTCCTTCAGCCCGCACCCCCGCCGCAAAGCAATCCGCCTCCGTTTCGTAGTAAATTAAACACCGATGCCCGCAGAGAAAATCATGGTCGTGGACGACGAGCGCCTCGTCCGATGGTCGCTCCGCCAGAAGTGCGAAGAGTGGGGCTATCACGTCATTGAGGCCGATTCCGGCATCCCCGCGCTCAAACTCGCGCAGCACGAAACACCCGACCTGGTCCTGCTCGACGTGCGCATGCCGGACCTCACCGGCATCGAGGTGCTCGATCAACTCAAGAAAAGCGGCGACGCCCGCGCCGTCATCATGATCACCGCCGATCCCCAGCTCGACGACGTCAAAGCCGCACTCAAGCTCGGCGCTTACGACTTCGTGGGCAAGCCTGTCGATTTCGATGAGCTTCACGTCACCATCAAGAACGCGCTCGAAGCCACCAGCCTGCGTACCGAAGTCCAAACTCTGCGCAGTGAAGTCCGCCGCGGAGCCGGTTATGAGAGCGTCGTGAGCGTTTCCTCGAAGATGACCGAGCTCATGAATTTCGTCCGCAAAGTTGCGGCCAGCGAAGCCACCACCATTCTGATTCAAGGCGAGAGCGGCACCGGCAAGGACCTTATCGCCAAAGCCATCCACTACGAAAGTTCGCGCCAGCAGAAACCTTTTGTGGCCATCAACTGCTCGGCCATCCCCGAGACGCTGATGGAAGCCGAGCTCTTCGGCCACGAAAAAGGCGCATTCACTGACGCCAAACAGATGAAGAAAGGCCTGTTCGAGGCAGCCGACGGCGGCACGCTGTTTCTCGACGAAATCGGCGAACTCTCTCCACTACTGCAGGCCAAACTTCTGCGCGTGCTCGAGGACCAGGTGATCCGCCGCGTCGGCGGCATCAAAGACATGCAGGTGGACGTGCGCGTGATCGCCGCCTCCAACCGCGATCTCGAAAAGGCGGTGCGCGAAGGTCAGTTCCGCCAGGATCTCTACTACCGCTTAGCCATTATCGCCATCTTCATCCCGCCGCTGCGCGACCGCAAAGAAGACATCATGCCCCTGGTCGATTTCTTCATCGACCGCTACAACCGCAGATTCAAGAAGTCGATTCGCGGCATCACCGATGAAACTCGCCGCCTGATTCTCACTCACAACTGGCCGGGCAACGTTCGCGAACTCAAGAACACCATCGAGCGCGGCATGATCCTCGAAGACGAACCGCTCCTGCGCCCCTTGTATCTGCCATTTTCGGTCGGCGAATCGGGCGGCCGCACCGTTTTCGAACGCACTTCCCCCGCCGATGGCGGACAGCCCTTGCCCAACGGCCGCACTCTGCCTCGCCTCTATATCCCCGAAGGCGGGACATCTTTGGAAGAGGTCGAGCACGCCATGGTCGAACTGGCCATGCGCCAAGCCAACGGCAACCAAACCCACGCCGCCAAGCTCCTCGATATCAGCCGCGACGCCCTGCGCTACAAGCTAAAGAAATTCGGCCTGATCCGCGGCGATGGAGAGGAAGAAGGCGCTCAGGCCGGCGTGGCTGAGGACGACTAGAACGGCCGCAGCGTGTGGCGCACGTGGGATTCGTATCAGGGCATGCCGTAGGATTCGTGGGGGCCGAACAGGGTTTTCAACACCCCCCACTTCAATGCGCAGTTTCGTGCTCCGGCTCAAAGCGGATGCGCAAACGCGTCCGCGTGGCTTTGGCGAAACGTTCCAGCGTGCGCGTCGATGGCAGAACCTTCCCACTCTCGAGGCGCGCCACCACTGCCTGGGTCGTCCCCATCGCTTCCGCCACCTGTTCTTGCGTCATATCCGCGTTGCTCCTCGCCTCAATCAAGGCCGAGGCCACGCCAAATTCCTCCGCCAGCGATTCATACGCAGCGACATATCTCGGATCTTTCTTCCAACGCTTGAAGGACTCTGCCACCGGAATAAACTTTCGCTTCATGACACCTCCTGTGCCCGTTTCCTTGGTGAGGGTTGATTTTGCAAAAAAGGGGGAGGGGGGTATCGACCGATTTTCAGCCCAGGAGCAAGCCACCCAACGCCCGATTCTCGGGCGAACTCCACAGCGACCCTCCACCGTCGTAGGGACGGCGCAAGCACGACGCTCGAGAACTGAGAACCGAGAACCGAGAACTGAGAACTGAGAACCGAGAACTGAGAACTGAGAACTGAGAACCGAGAACCGAGAACTGAGAACTGAACTACTACCCCTTAGCATGCTGCTTGGCCCGGTCGATGTATTCCTGCACTTCCTGCTTCTGCGGATAGTCTGGGTTCCGCTTCAGCAGTTGCTCCCAAGCTTCGACCGCGCCCTTCGGATCCATCTTACCTTGCCACCGCACCACGCCCAGGTTGAATAGCGTTCCGGGATGATCCGGCCGATACTTCAGTGCCGTCTCAAACTCGGCGATGGCTCCATCGGCGTCGCCCGTGTTCCAGAGCGATGTACCCAGATCGGTGAGCAGGTCGGCGTTGGTGGGCTGGCTCTTCACTGCGAGCTGATAATACTTGACGGCCTCGGGATATTGTTTCCCGTCGTAATAGAGATTCGCCACTTGCACCAGCGTGTTGAAATCATCGGGATTGGTTTTCAAAGTCGCCAGCAGCGGCGCGACCGCCTGGTCCACCATCGCTTTTTGCTGTTCCGGGGTCAACTGTGGCTGCGTCGATGACTGACCTCGAGCCGAGCTGCCGTCGGCAGTCGACGCTGCAACGGTCGCGCTCTGCGGCGCGGAACCGCGAAACAGGTAGCCCAGTGCGACTCCCAGCACCAGACAGAAGGCCCCCAGAATATATGCCTGAGTGCCGGTCCATGCGGCTCTGGTATGGGATGCGTCGCGCTCATTGTTGGCCATGGTCTTCGCTACTCCTCACTCTTCGTTCTGCGTTCTGCGTTACGATTGCGATATGGTGCCGGCAAGCGCCGCTTCAGGCGTTTGCAGATGGAACAGCCGCTGCAACGCAGTGGTCATCTGTTCCTGCTCTACCTTTTCTGGAAGTTCCTTGAGTTCACGGGCCAGGGACCCTGCAATCCTCTGCGTCATACGGAACATGACTGCGTTTAACATTTCGTCCTGATCCTTGGAAAAAGGTCCGCTCTCTTGTCGAAAGGAATCCAGTTCTTGCCGGCAAATTTCGTCCAGCCGCTGGCGCAGTGCCACGATCGTAGGCACTACCCGCTCCGCCATCAGCCTGCGGCGGAAGCCTTGCGCTTCGGCCTGTAAAATTTTCTGCGCCGCGGCGGCGGCAACGTCACGCTCGCCCGCGTTGTGGTCGACAATGTTTTCCAGGTCGTCGAGGTCGTAAAGGTAAACGCCTTGGACCTCGCGCACCGCGGAATCAATATCGCGCGGCATCGCGATATCTACAATCACCAAGGGTCGATTGCGCCCGCGAACCATGATCTCGGCTTCGTCACGGCTAAGAATCGTATGCGGACAGGAAGTCGAACTGATAATGATGTCGGCTTCCGCCATGTGTCGCCAGCGCTGCTCAAACGGAACCGCAATCCCGCCCAGTTTTGCCGCCAACTCAGCCGCATGCTCCGTGGTGCGGTTGATCACGCAGACGGAAGTGGCACCGTGATTCAGCAACCCGCGGGCTGAGAGTTCGCTCATCTTGCCCGCGCCCAGCAGCAGCACTTTCTTGTTTTTCAACGTGCCGAAAATCTGGCGAGTGAGTTCCACCGCGGCATAGGGAATCGAAACTGCCGCGTTGCCGATCGTTGTCTCACTGCGTACGCGCTTGGAGACCGTCAGCGCCTTCTGCATCACCGCCTCGAGGAACCGGCCCGTTGCGCCAACTTTCTGCGCCTGCTGCCAAGCCTGTTTCACCTGAGAGACCACCTGAGGCTCACCCACCACCATGGAATCAAGGCTGGATGCGACGCGAAAAATATGCAGCAACGCGGCTTCATCCAGCAAGCGGTAAAAATGTTTCCACTGGCACAGCATCAGTCCATATTCGGCCCCGAGTAGCCGCATCACCGAGTTGGCAGCCAGGGTGACCTCGTTGGCCCACAGCCAAAACTCGGTGCGGTTACAAGTAGCCATGACGATGACTTCGTCGATGCCTTCCGCCCTCGACAACTGTACGAGTGCTTCGTAGCATCGGGTCTCGCTGATCCAGAAACGCTCCCGCACGGCCACCGGGGCCGTCCGGTAGTTCAGGCCAACCACCATGAGAGTAGGTTCCAAGTCTTCAGCTCCTGCTACCACCTCTAGGAAAGCATCCGCCATGCCAAAGATAAGCTCCACGCCGAGGGGAGCGATCCTGTCTGTTTTCAGCGGCTTACGGCTTTTGCTGCGGGAAGGGAAGGGGGATCGGGGAGGCTGGCTAGTGCCATATCACGCTAGGCTCGTGTCTTTTGGCTCGCCCTGGGAGAAGCCCTTCGACATTTAGCGTGCGGCTTCCGCCGGAGTAATGTCTTTTAAACTTTTCGCACGTGGTTCGTACACGCAGAAGGGCTCCTCGTCGAGATAATTGCCGGTGGCCGCAAAAGCGCGCGCGCGGCAACCCATGCAAACGTTGCGGAACTCGCAGCAGCCGCACTTTCCATTCAAGTTGTTGACGTCCCGCAATTGATGGAACACAAACGAGTTTTCCCAGATATCGGCAAACGACTGCTTCTTCAGATCCCCAGCCAGGGCCGGCAAATATCCACAGGGATAAACCTCGCCTTGATGAGAAATGAAACACACTGCGGTTCCGGCCAGGCATCCCTTGGTCATGGCGTTCATGTCGGAAGGATGAGTTCCAGGATGTCCCACGGCCTTTCCAATGCCGTGAGGCTTCAATTCGATTCCCGTTGAACCGGGCATCGTCATCTCCGTCGCGCCGATCATGGACGCATCGTTGCTTGGCGAATCCGGAACAGCCGCAGGCGCTGCCTGCGCAGCCTGAGCGGCTGCCGCTGCGGAACGGTGTTCCGCCGCGCGCCGCTGCCGGACCACGCGGAAGTAATGTGGCGCACACGTCGCCTTCAGTTCAATCCCGCCCTGCAAGGACTGATCGTAGAACCAGTTCAGCATCTTCTCGTATTCTTCCGGCGGAACCATCTGCTCGGCGGCGATATCCACCCCGCATCCCACGGGCACCAACAGAAATGTGTGCAGCGCATCCGCTCCGACTGACTTCGCCAGCTCAAGTACCAAGGGAAGCTGATGCGCGTTGTGACGGGCAATGGTCGTATTAATCTGCACGGACATGCCAAGTTCTTTGAGGTTACGGAAACCAGTGATAGCGGCGTCGAATGCTCCAGGAATGCCGCGGAAAGTATCGTGAGTCGCAGCATCCGAGCCGTCCAGGCTGATCGCCACACGCTTCACACCGCTATCGACGATCTTCTGTGCGACTTGCTTGGTAACCAGAGTGCCATTTGTGGCCAGCGCCACGCGCAAGCCCTTATCCGTACCATAACGCGCCAGCTGGAAAATGTCTGAACGGAACAGCGGTTCACCGCCGCTAAGCACAAGGATAGGAGAGGAGACTTCGGCGATCTGGTCGATGATAGCCTTTGCCGTTTCCGTCGAAAGGTCATCGGGAGAACTCAACTCCGTAGCGCTGGCCCGGCAATGGATGCAGCGCAGATTGCATCCCTTGGTCAACTCCCAAAAAATCAGTCTTGGCTTATTCTGGCTTCCATGATTTGCGGAATTATGATTTGAGTGCTGCCCGCTGCCGTTTGGTGAAGTCATGTATTTTCTCCCACTTGAACCGGGCTAGTTTCGCCCACCCACGCCGCAACGATAAAAGAGAATTAATGGGGCGGCGGTGATCATCATCACCAGAAATTGTGATCCTAGTCACCAGGCCTAGTCGGGAGACTTAAGTCCCCTCGAATGTGCGGAATTAGATCGACCGTGGGATTTCCGGGCGTTTGAGTCAGGCCATTCGCCTGGACGTGAAGCCATGCCGCTGCCTCGATAGGCAAGGGCTAATTGTGATTTGCGATCTCGCGCAGCGCTGGGGTGTTACGAATTACCAGAGTCGACCCCTTTGTCTGCAGGATCTGACGCTTCTTCAACTCTGCAAACAACCGAGTCACCGTTTCTCGCGAAGTTCCGATCATCTGCGCGATTTCCTCGTGCGTGAGTCTGAGCTTGAGTCGAGGCTCCGGTTTGGTGGCCTCTCCGTTCTTCGAACTCCATTCCAGAAGCAACGTCGCCAACTTCTCGGCGGCGGAGTGCGACAGTCCCAGCGAGCGCACTTCCTTGCAAGCATTGTGATATTTTTCGCCCAGCTGCTGCGCCACTTTGAAGCAGGCCTCCACATCATCTTTCAGGAACAGAAGAAAATCCTCGCGCTTCACGAAAGTAACCTGGCAGGGGTCGATTGTCTCTGCCGTGACTTCGTAAGGCTTGCCTGAGATGGTTGCGCTCAATCCCAGAACTTCCCCGGCCTCGGCAAGTTTCACAATCATGGTTCGGCCGCCCGGAGAATTAATGGAGAGTTTTACACTCCCTTTGCAAATCACGAAGATGCCGCGAGGCATCTGACCTTCCACAAACAGGACAGCGTCCTGGGGATAAGAGGTTGCGAACTTGATTTTTTCAAAGGCCTGCAGCGCGGTATCGGGTAAATCGCAGAAAATACGATCAGCCCGCAACTTGCAGGTAAGGCAACTTTCTACAATCTCCATTCCGTATGGCGAGAGCATGGACCAGCCTCCTCTAACAACCTCGTAAAACAACTTCGGGTCCGGATCGCTCGCGTGGGTCGCATCTTTCGCAGTCCACCAGCGTGTTGAGCCGGTCTCGTCTGACGCCAGTGTCCATCTATGTGAAACGCTTGGCTGTGCTGCCGGGCACATGCGCATGTGATGCTCCTCACAATGGGGTGGTGGCGGCACCCTTCATTTTCGGTAAGCCATTCCGCGATGAATCGCAGGACAAATCCGAAAGCCTGGCTCTGGTACTTTCCAATAAATCTCCGCATCCCATTAAGCGTCCATAATTTATCGACTACGTCAGAGCTTTCCTGTGATCTAAATCACATGGGTCTGTGACTTGCCTTGCTGCGTTCCTCTCCGGTGTCGTCCATGCTTATGCAGTCAGTGGAAAAAATCGGGCAACTATTGGCAGAGTAAAGGCAGGCTGTTGATCATGAAGCGCAAGTTCAAGACCATGGATGCAAACGAGGCGGTCGCCTACGTCGCCTACCGGGTTAACGAAGTTATCGCCATCTATCCCATCACTCCTTCTTCCAATATGGGAGAGTGGGCGGACGAGTGGGCGTCTCAGGGCATCCAGAACATCTGGGGAACTGTGCCCCACGTGATGGAGATGCAAAGTGAAGGCGGCGCTGCCGGCGCTGTTCATGGCGCACTGCAGACCGGATCGCTGGCCACTACCTTCACCGCGTCCCAAGGCCTGCTCCTCATGATTCCGAACATGAACAAGATTGCCGGCGAACTTACGCCCACCGCCTTCCATGTTTCGGCGCGCACGCTAGCTACCCACGCGCTTTCGATCTTTGGCGATCACTCGGATGTAATGTCCGTCCGCAGCACCGGCTTCGCTATGTTGTGCTCCAACTCCGTGCAAGAGGCCATGGACATGGCTCTGATCGCGCACGCGGCGGCTCTGGAGTCGCGCATTCCTTTCCTGCATTTCTTCGACGGCTTCCGCACTTCCCACGAAGTAAACAAAATTGAAATGCTCAATGAAGACGATATGCGCGCCCTCATCAACATGGATCGCATCTTCGAGCATCGCCAGCGCGCGCTCTCGCCCGATCATCCCGTCTTACGCGGTACCGCACAGAATCCGGATGTGTTCTTCCAGATGCGCGAAGGGGCGAATTCTTACTACGATGCTTGTCCACAAACGGTTCAATCCGTAATGAACAAGTTCGCGGAGCTGGTAGGCCGTTCCTACCACCTTTTCGATTACGTGGGTGCGCCTGATGCCGAGCGCGTGATCGTCATGATGGGATCGGGCGCCGAAGTCGCTCACGAAACCATCGAGCATCTCAACGCGCAAGGCGAAAAGCTTGGACTGCTCAAAGTCCGCTTATACCGGCCATTTCCGGTGCAGGCATTCCTCGCAGCCTTGCCTCCCAGCGTGCGCAAGATAGCCGTCCTCGATCGCACCAAGGAATCGGGCGCGATTGGCGAACCGCTTTATCTCGACGTAGTGAACGCGCTGCACGAAGGAATCAAAGCTGGTTTCAGCCCCCGGAAAACTACGCCATCCGTTGTTGGTGGGCGCTATGGGCTCTCTTCCAAAGAATTCACGCCAGCCATGGTGAAGGCAATCTACGAGAATCTGAAAGCGGATCAGCCCAAAGATCACTTCACCATCGGCATCCAGGATGACGTAAGCCACACCAGTCTGTCCTATGAAGCTGGGTTTTCAACGGAGCCCGACAACGTAGTTCGCGCAATGTTCTACGGTTTAGGCGCGGATGGTACGGTAGGCGCCAACAAGAATTCGATCAAGATCATCGGCGAGAACACTGACAACTACGCTCAAGGCTACTTCGTATACGACTCCAAGAAGTCAGGCGCGGCCACGATTTCCCACTTGCGTTTCGGACCACAGCCCATTCGCTCCAGTTATCTTGTCTCAAGCGCCAACTTCGTCGCCTGTCATCAGTGGATATTCCTCGAGCGCTACGACATGCTGAGCGCTCTGGTTCCCGGCGGCACGTTCCTGCTCAACAGCCCGTTCGGCGCGGATGAGGTTTGGGACCATCTCCCGCGCATCGTTCAACAGCAGCTCATCTCGAAACGCGCTAAGTTTTATGTGATCGACGCTTACCAGGTGGCGCGTGACACCGGCATGGGCAGCCGCATGAACACGATTTTGCAGGTTTGTTTCTTCGCCATTTCCGCCGTATTGCCCGCGGAGCAAGCGATTGAGGCGATCCGTAAATCCATTCGCGATACCTACGGCAGGAAGGGCGAAGAGATCGTCCAGCAGAACATGAAAGCGGTGGATGAGACGCTGGCGCACTTGTTCGAAGTGAAGGTCCCGGCTGAACTCACCAGCACGATTGAGATGCCGCCGCCCTTCTCGCCTTCAGCGCCCGAATTCGAGCGTGATGTGCTCGGCATGATCTACGCGGGACGCGGCGATGAACTACCGGTCAGCGTTTTCCCAGTTGACGGCACTTTTCCCACGGGAACCGCGAAATGGGAGAAGCGAAATCTGGCGCTTGAAATTCCCGCATGGGATTCGAACATCTGCATCCAGTGCGGAAAGTGCGCCATGGTTTGTCCGCACTCGGTCATCCGCATCAAGGTTTACGACTCCAAAGAATTGGAACACGCTCCCGCATCCTTCAAGTCTACCGAGACCCGCGACAAAGAATGGCAAGGCCTGAAATACACCATTCAGGTAGCGCCGGAAGACTGCACCGGTTGCGGTATCTGCGTGGAAGTTTGTCCGGTGAAGAACAAGGCAGAAACGCGGCTCAAAGCGATCAACATGGTGCCGCAACCTCCGCTGCGGGTACCCGAGCGCGAAAACTGGGATTTCTTTCTTAAGATTCCGGAGCTTGACCGCCGCAACATTAAAGTCTCGAACATTCGACAACAACAAATACAGGAGCCGTTGTTCGAGTTTTCCGGAGCCTGCGCCGGTTGCGGGGAAACTCCTTACCTCAAGCTGATGTCGCAGTTGTTCGGCGATCGCGCCATCGTCGCCAACGCTACGGGATGCTCATCGATCTACGGCGGCAACCTGCCCACCACGCCTTGGGCGAAGAACGCAGACGGCCGTGGACCGGCGTGGTCCAACTCACTCTTCGAAGACAACGCCGAGTTCGGGCTGGGCTTCCGGTTGTCCATCGATAAGCAAACCGAGTTCGCGCAGGAATTGGTCAAGCGCGTGGCAGGGACGATTGGTGAAGAACTCGCGACTGCTCTGCTCACTTCTCCTCAGAAAGACGAAGCGGACATCCACGAACAGCGCCAGCGCGTCGATCTGCTGAAAGAAAAACTGCACGGCGTAAATTCCGGTTTAAATGTTAGCGACGCGAAGCAACTTCTTTCCCTCGCCGATCTGCTGGTGAAGAAAAGCATCTGGATTGTTGGCGGAGATGGCTGGGCTTATGATATCGGCTACGGCGGTCTCGATCACGTATTAGCCAGCGGACGCAACGTAAACGTGCTCGTGCTCGATACCGAGGTCTACTCCAACACCGGAGGACAGGCTTCGAAATCTACCCCCCGCGGCGCAGTGGCGAAGTTTGCCGCCGGCGGCAAGCCCGGGCCCAAGAAGGATCTGGGACTCATCGCCATGAGCTACGGAAACATTTATGTAGCGAGTGTGGCCATGGGCGCGAAAGACGAGCACACACTCAAAGCGTTTCTGGAAGCCGAGGCTTACAACGGACCCAGCCTCATCATTGCGTATTCGCACTGCATCGCTCACGGAATCAATATGACCACGGCGATGTCGAATCAGAAAGCGGCGGTCGACTCCGGACAGTGGCTGCTCTATCGCTATCACCCGGAACGGGCCGCGCACGGCGAGAATCCGTTGATTCTCGATTCACGGACGCCGACACGCAAAGTGCAGGATTTTATGTCCATGGAAACGCGCTTCAAGATGCTCACCAAGAGTAAGCCGGAAGATGCCAAGCGCCTCTGGGCTGACGCGCAACATGATGCCACTACTCGCTTTCGCCTGTACGAATATATGGCGCAGCGGAAGGGTGACAAAGAACCGGCCAAGGAGCAACAATGATCGATCTCAAAACTAACTATCTTGGTTTGCAACTGCGCACTCCTTTGGTGGCCTCGGCCTCACCGCTCTCCCAAGAGATAGACAGCATTCGCCACCTGGAAGATGCCGGCGCTTCCGCCGTCGTGCTGTATTCACTGTTCGAAGAGCAGTTGCGGCAAGAAAGCATCGAACTTGAACAGCATTTGGCCGAAGGCACAGACAGTTTTGCGGAGGCATCCAGTTTTTTCCCCCAGCCGGATGAATTCCGCCTGGGACCCGAGGGCTATCTGAATCACATCCATCGGGCCAAAAAAGCGGTATCGGTGCCAATTATCGCCAGTCTCAACGGTACTAGCGTCGGCGGCTGGACGCAGTATGCCAAGCTCATCGAGCAGGCGGGCGCGGACGCTCTGGAATGCAACATCTACTCCATTGCCGCCGATCCCGAACTCACTTCCAGCCAGATCGAACAGCAATACCTTGACATTCTGAGGGCGGTGAAGTCGGTGGTCAAAATTCCCGTCGCCGTAAAGCTCAGCCCTTTTTTCAGCAATATGGCGAATATGGCGAAGCGATTGGACGAAGCGGGCGCCGACGCCCTGGTGTTGTTCAATCGCTTTTATCAACCGGATATCAATCTGGATGAATTGGAGATCCAACCGAGCGTGTTACTCAGCACTCCGCAAGCACTGCGGCTACCCCTGACCTGGATCGGAATTCTCTACGGCCGTATTCGCCCCAACCTGGCTGCCACCAGCGGCGTGCATGGCCCCGAGGACGTGGTGAAGCTGCTGATGGTCGGGGCCGACGTCACCATGCTCTGCTCCACCCTGTTGCGGAATGGTATCGACCATCTTGGAAACATCGAGGCGGGCTTGCTGGAATGGATGGAAAAGCACGAATACGAATCGGTCCGGCAGATGAAAGGCAGCATGAGTCAGATCCGCTGCCCCAACCCCTCAGCCTTCGAGCGGGCCCAGTATATGAAGGCGGTCAAGAGTATCCAGCACGTCGTGGTTACCAACCGCGAGGCCTGGAGAATTCTCAGCGGGAGCTAGAAAGATTTGCGATGGCGCGGCTCACGTCCTGACGGTCAAACTCACCGCAGTGGGTGAGCCGCGTCACAGAACATTCGGCTGGAAAGCGTCATAGTTCCAATGGCTCGCCTTGCAACAGCACGGGCAATCCATCTGGGCTTGAAACATCTACAGGGCCGTAACAATTAGGCCGCCAAGAACGGGAGGGAATCTTATGGTTACAAAGCAACAAGCGCTCGATTATCACTTCGGTGGACGTCCCGGGAAAATTGAAGTCACTCCCACCAAACCTTGCCGTACACAACGCGATCTCAGTCTGGCCTATACACCCGGAGTGGCGGAACCGTGCCTCGCCATCCATAAGAATCCGCACGATGCCTTCAAATACACCGGCCGCGGCAACCTGGTAGCTGTGGTAACCAACGGCACTGCCGTGCTCGGCCTGGGCGACATTGGCGCGCTCGCCGGCAAGCCTGTCATGGAAGGCAAGGCCGTGCTGTTTAAACGCTTTGCCGGCGTGAACGTCTTCGACATTGAACTCGACACTCACGATCCGGACGAGATCATCAAAGTATGCCAGTTGCTGGAGCCCACCTTCGGCGGCATCAACCTCGAGGATATCAAGGCCCCGGAATGTTTCTATATTGAAGAAACCTTAAAGAAGACCATGCACATACCGGTCTTCCACGACGACCAACACGGCACCGCCATTATTTCCGGTGCGGCGTTATTGAACGCTTTGGAAGTGGTAGGCAAGGACATCGCCAAAATCCGCCTCGTCATCAACGGCGCCGGTGCTTCCGCCGTTGCCACTGCCGAGCATTACATTCGTCTGGGTATGAAGCGGGAGAACATCACTCTGTGCGACACCAAGGGAGTGGTTTACAAGGGCCGCACGGCGGGCATGAATCCATACAAGGAGCGCTTCGCGCAAAATACCAAGCTGCGTACGCTGGCCGAGGCGATGGTGGACACCGACATGTTCCTCGGACTTTCCGTCGGTGGCGTGGTCACGCAGGACATGGTGCGCTCCATGGCTGCCCGTCCCATCGTCATCGCCATGGCCAATCCCGACCCCGAGATCACTTACGAGGACGCCAGAGCCTGCCGCAACGACGTCATCATGTGCACCGGACGTTCCGACTATCCCAACATGGTGAACAATGTGCTGGGCTTCCCCTTCATCTTCCGCGGCGCCTTGGATGTGCACGCGACGACGATTAATGAAGAGATGAAGCTTGCGGCCACCCGCGCCCTGGCTGACCTGACCAAGGAGGATGTGCCTGATTCGGTATGCCGGGCCTACGGTGTGGCACGGCTGGAGTTCGGTCCAGACTATCTCATCCCCAAGCCGTTCGATCCCCGCGTGCTGGTGTGGGAGTCTGCTGCCGTAGCCCAGGCAGCGATGGAAACCGGTGTGGCTCAGGAGCCGGTCGACATTAAGGCATACCGCGAACAGCTCGAGCGTAGTCTGGGCAAAGCCCACGAGCTCTCGCGCATGATGATTGTCAAGGCTCAGGCGAAACCCAAGCACGTCGTATTCCCTGAAGGAGACAACGAGAAAATCCTGCGTGCTTGCCAGTCGATTCTCGACGAGAAGATCGCCACGCCCATCCTGCTGGGCAACGCCGCAACCATTCAAGCCAAGACCGCCGAGCTTGGATTGAATCTGCAAAAGGCGGAGATCGTGGATCCAGCGGCATCGCCTCTTCGCGAAGCTTACATCCAGGAACTGTTCCGCTTGCGCCAGCGTCGCGGCGTCACCCTCACCGAGGCGCGCACTCTGATCGACGACCGTAACATTTTCGCGTCCATGATGGTGCATATGAGAGATGCCGATGCCCTGGTTGCGGGCGTCACACAACACTTTCCCGATACCATTCGTCCGGCGCTGCAGATCGTTCGCATGCGCGAAGGCCTGCACAAGGTTGCCGGATGCTATCCCCTGATCACGCGCAAAGGAGAGCTGCTATTCCTGGCCGACACCAGCGTCAATATCGATCCCTCCGCCGAAGACCTGGTGGAAATTGCCCTTTGCGCCGCTCAAGAAGCTCGCCGCTTTGACCTGGTACCCCGGGTTGCCATGCTGTCCTTCTCCAACTTTGGCGGCACCAAACACCCGTTCTGCGACAAGGTTCGCAAAGCGGTGGACTTGCTGCATAAAGCCGATCCCACCCTCATCGTCGATGGAGAGATCATGGCCGATGTCGCCGTCTCCCCAGAAATCCTGGAGGAGACCTATCCTTTCAGCTCGCTGAAGGGCGGCGCCAACGTGCTGGTGTTCCCCGACCTCCAATCCGCCAACATTGCCTACAAGCTGTTAACGACGATTGGTGGCGCCGAGATTCTTGGTCCCATCCTCATGGGTATGAGCCGGCCCGTACATTTGCTGGCACGGGGTGCCGAAGTGGAGGAAATCGTAAACGTGGTCGCCATCGCTGTGGTGGACGCGCGGGAAACTGAACTGCACGCGCCCGCAATCGAAAACTCGGTGACGCGAGCGGACTAACCGACAACGCGACGCTTGAAATGGCATCGGTCGGGCGCGCCGTGCACGCCCGACCTTTCTTTTTTGCTCACTGCATCCGCTCAGAGAGTTGCGCGAACACGGCAGATTTCTGATATCGTTCATGCCTGTCCTTCTGCGCGAAGGATATGAGTTGTGGTATGGAACGCGTCGAAAAAACTGTTTTCCTCAGCTACCGCCGTACCAACATTCCTTGGGCACTCGCCATTTTTCAGAACCTGACTCAGCATGGCTATGACGTGTTCATGGATTACAGCGGGATCGACAGTGGCGACTTCGAGGGCGCCATACTCGGAAATATAAAGGCACGGGCGCATTTCCTTGTTCTGCTCACTCCTTCCGCGCTGGAGCATTGCGATGACCCGGCAGACTGGTTGCGCCGCGAGATAGAGACTGCTCTGACTAAGCGCCGCAACATTGTGCCGCTGATGCTGGAAGGATTCGATTTCGGCACGCCTAAAATCGCCAGCCAGCTCACGGGCAAGCTCGCTGCACTCAAGAAGTACAACGGACTAAGCATCCCACCAGATTATTTTCTGGAGGCCATGGGACGCCTGCGCGACCGATTCCTGAGTGTGCCGTTGAAGGCGGTGCTGCACCCAGCGTCCGCCTCTTTAAAACGAGCCGTGAAAAAACAGAAGGCTGCGGCTGGCGCGGCTCCCGCCGTCCAGGAAAAAGAGCTGACTGCCCAGCAGTGGTTTGAGCGAGGGTTTGCCGCTATCGAAGTTGATGAAAAATTGCGTTTTTACACCGAAGCCATCCGCCTCAAGCCCGACTACGCCGATGCCTACAACAACCGGGGCAACGCCCGCCAGGCCAAAGGCGACGTGGAGGGCGCGTTGCAGGATTACACCGAGGCTCTCCGGCTCAAGCCCGACTATGCCAATGCCTACCGCAACCGGGGCCTTGCGCGCTACGACAAAAGCGACATAGATGCGCTGCAGGATTTTACCGAGGCCATCCGGCTCCAGCCCAACTTTGCCGAAGCCTACAATAGCCGGGGCGCGGCGCGTCACGTCAAAGGAGATTTGGAGGGGGCGCTGCTGGATTACACCGAGGCCATCCGGCTCAAGCCTGACTATGCCCTCGCCTACCACAATCGGAGCCTTACACGCCGCGCCAAAGGCGACGTGGAGGGTGCGCAGCAGGATGATAACGAGGCCGCCCGGCTCGGATACAAACCCAAACAGTAACTCGTTGAGGGAAGAATTTTCCGCGAGAGACGAACAGCGGGGCACAAGCTGACGCTTGTACCCCCAACGCTGTGCCCAGGTCGAGGCCCCCTACTTCGCCTGCAGAGTCTCGATGTAGTGCGTAAGATTCGCGACGCGTTGCTGCACTTGACCTTCGTGTCCGCGGCTCATACTCCAGAACAACTCTCCCCACACTGGCATGTCTTTCGACCCATGCGCGGGCAGATCGGCCGTGCCGCGGATGGTTGACGTTACTTTCAAAGCGGGATACTTGTCGCCATTGTTCTTGCTAAGTTGAGTAAGATCGGTCGGAGGCACCTTCAGGGCGCTGGCCGCCGGCCCGCCGCCTTTGCCGTCCGTTCCATGGCAAACCGCACAGTATGCCGTGTACATCTCCTTGCCGGATACCGGCGACGTGGACGTGATCGGCACATGCTGGATGACCGTCTTCGATTGATCTGGCGTTTTCTCCTGCGCGGCGACCATGCAGGTGCATACAACTAGGACTGTAAATATCAAAATCAGTTTCTTTAGCGACATCGCACTTTCTCCTTTTAGGCCGAGGGCTCTCACTGAAACCCAGGCCTGCTCAGTAACCGAAAAGCGACAACATTGCTACCCGGAGTAGCGGGAGAAGAAAGTGAGCATTATTTCCTCTCAACTTATTCATAGTCCACCCTTTCTCCCGTGGCTGTGATCAAAGGCACCCCTTACGGTGCCGCTCATCACGACGAAGAAAAAGCTTAACGAATCTGCACGACTTTTCCGCCAAAATAGTGCGCCTTAATTCTGCCGCACGTCAAGCAAACGGCGTGCGCTTGTTCACATACACCTGTGACGACTGTCACAAACAATCGCGCTCCGGCAAGCCATAATTACCCAGAGTTTGTGGATCGATATTCCACTTTGAGTGTGGGGTTTTCATGCCAAAAGGACGCGTTTCCATCGTCGTCGAGCACTGCAAAGCCTGCGGCTTTTGCGTTGAGTTTTGTCCTACGCACGTGCTCGCTCTATCCTCCGCTTTCAATTCGAAGGGCTACCATCCACCCCATGTCGTCCATCCCGAAAAGTGCAGCGGATGTGACCTATGTGGCATGTACTGCCCCGATTTCGCCATTTTCGCCACCAAGACCGCTGGCGCTAAGGAAGGTAACAAATGAAAGCCGATCCTCGCGGAGTATTGACCGGCACACACTTCATCGATGGCGACCACGCCTGCTGCGAAGGCGCGCTGGCTGCCGGCGCCCGCTTCGCTGCCGGATATCCCATCACTCCTTCCACCGAAGTTGTGGAACGTTTTGCCTCCCGCGTGCCCACCGTTGGCGGAACCTTCATCCAGATGGAAGACGAACTCGCGGCGTCGATCACGTTGCAAGGCGCGGTATGGGGCGGAGCCAAGGCCTTCACCGTTACCTCCGGTCCCGGCTTCTCTCTGATGATGGAACACATCGGCTACGCCGCCATGACGGAAACGCCTTGTGTGTTCGTGGATGTGCAACGCGGAGGCCCGTCCACCGGCTTGCCCACGCTGCCCGCGCAAGCCGACATGATGCAGGCACGCTGGGGTTCGCACGGCGACTACGAGATCATCGCGCTCTGCCCGAATTCTCCTCAGGAATGTTTTGATCTCACGATCAAGGCGTTCAATCTGGCCGAAGAGTTCCGCGTTCCCGTGATGTTCATGATGGACGAAGTCGTCGGCCACATGACCGAGAAGGTAGTGATTCCTCCTGCCGACCAAATCGAAGTCGTGCCGCGCAAGCATACGCACAAATCTGTTGAGGATTACTTGCCCTACGGCACCAACGGCGACCAGGTACCTGAAATGGCGCACGCCGGCGAAGGCTACAACTTTCACATTACCGGCCTGACTCACGACGAACGTGGCTATCCCAACATGACTCCGCAGGTACAGGACAAGCTGGTTCGCCGATTGCAAAACAAGATTCGCGACGCCGCCGACCGCATCGCCCTATTCGAAGAAGAGCAACTCGAAGGCGCCGATGTCGTGGTCGTCTCCTACGGAATTACATCTCGCGTGGCGCAACGAGCTATCGAGGCCGCTCGTGAAAGTGGTTTGCATGTCGGCAAGTTGCGCCTGATCACGGCGTGGCCGTTCCCCGAAACAAAGATCCGCGAACTCGCGGCGAAAGTAAAAGCATTCGTCGTCCCTGAACTGAATCTCGGTCAGATGGTGCGCGAAGTCGAGCGAGCGGCTGCCGGTCAAGCAAAAACCTTCGCCGTCTCGCACGCGGGCGGCGGCGTTCACAGACCCGAAGACATCCTCAAAGTAATCGTGGAGGCCAGCAGATGTCAGACAGCTTAATCACCGATATTGGTAACCTAGGCGTCAACCCCGTCGATCAGATCTTGCGCACCGATCGTATGCCTCACATCTGGTGCCCGGGATGCGGCATCGGCACCACCGTGAACTCCTTCGCCCGTGCGCTCATCGACTCAAAAATCGATTTGGGATCGCTGGCTCTGGTCTCCGGCATCGGCTGCACCGGGCGCGTGGCGGGCTACGTCAAACTGGATTCTTTCCACACTACGCACGGCCGCGCCATTCCGTTCGCTACCGGCCTCAAGCTGGCAAACCCCAAGCTGAACGTTGTTGTCTATTCCGGCGACGGCGATCTCTCGGCCATCGGCGGCAATCATCTGATCCACGCCGCCCGCCGCAACATCGATCTGAAAGTCATCTGCGTTAACAATCTGATCTACGCCATGACTGGCGGCCAAAGTGCGCCTACCACTCCATATCACTCGACAACTTCCACCAACCCCTACGGCACATTCGAACCGTCATTCAATTTACCGCATCTGGTGGAAGCGGCTGGCGCGGTGTACGTCGCGCGCTGGACCACGTTCCACGTGCGGCAACTGGCGCGCTCTATCGGCGAAGCGTTTCAGAAGAAAGGCTTCTCGTTTATCGAAGTGATTTCGCCCTGTCCCACGCTTTACCAGCGCCGCAACAAGCTGGGCGATGGCCTCGACACCATGAAGTACTACAAAGAGAAGAGCAAAGTGCGGCACGGAGCGCCCACCAACGAAGTCGGCCTCACCATGACCGGCGAAATCATCGTCGGCAAATTCGTAGACCGCGACCGCCCCGACTACCAAACCATGATGCGCGCGCAATTCTGCGAATCGCTGGGCGAGAGATTTGTGGAACAAGAGGAGATGGTATGCAGCTAACGGAAATTCGTGTTGCGGGTTTCGGCGGCCAGGGTGTGATCCTCTCCGCCATTGTGCTCGGCAAGGCAGCCTCAATTTATCAAGGCGCTTACGCCACCATGACCCAGAACTTTGGCCCGGAAGCCCGCGGTGGCGCTTGCAGTGCGCAGCTCATCCTCTCTGATTCGCCGGTCTTGTATCCTTACGTCACCAAGCCCGACATCCTCGTCGTAATGTCGCAAGAGGCTTATGTGCGCTTTGGCCCCGAGTTGAAAGAGGGCGGCATTCTGATCGTCGAGCAGGATCTGGTGCGAGTTTCCGAACTCAATCAGGAACTCCAGGTCTTCAGCGTTCCAGCCACCCGCATCGCCGAAGAACTCGGAAAGCGCATGGTGCTGAATTCTGTAATGGTTGGATTCTTCACGGCAGTCACCCATCTGCTGGACGCCGACGCCGTGCGCAAAGCGGTGGAAGATTCCGTCCCGCGAAGCTTTCTCGATCTGAACCTGAAAGCTTTCGAAAAAGGATTAGAGTACGGAGCGATTGCGCGAACCGCCCCGGCTACCGCTGCGGACGCCGAACTGCAGGTAGAGTACGCGCCGGAGTAACTTAATCTCAGGTATTTACGCTTTGGAATCGCGAATTGGTGGCGGGCTGACGCTAACTGTTGTTGTGATTGGAGTGCTCGCAACCCAGATCGGCTGTTACAGTGCCACACGACCGCCCCGCATCGGTTCGAACGCCCCCGACTTCACGCTGCAGGACGCAGACCGCAAGGTCACGCTCAGCCAGTTTCGCGGCCAGGTCGTAGTGTTGAATTTCTGGGCCACTTGGTGTCCCCCCTGTGTCCAGGAAACGCCTTCGCTGGTCCAGATGCAACAGCGTCTGAAAGACAAGGGCGTTGTAAGCGTGGCCGTGAGCATCGATATCGACGACGGGGCCTACCACCGCTTCCTCAAGGACTACCACGTTAATATGCTCACGGTCCGCGACCCGGACCAACAAAGCCCCGCGCTTTACGGCACACACGGTTGGCCTGAGACCTACATCGTCGACCGCACCGGCGTACTCCGCCGCAAACTCATCGGACCGGTTGACTGGAATAGCCTAGAGATCACCGAGTTCTTGACCAAGCTGTAGGAAAGCAGGGTTAGTGGGACCAGGTTGGTGGACTATCGAAACATGTGTCCGATCCATCCTGTTAAACCGCGCTCGCCACCGTTGCATTTTTCAACTTGTGCTGTTGCGAGATTCATCTATGCGACCGCAACTCGTAAGTGGCTGATTGCAAACCATCATTCCCTTCATCCCCATCAAAACGGTACAAACGCGAGCTTTAGCCTGTTGTGGTTTTCATCACCGCAATGTTGACAATTTCATCGTAAAAGACGCGCTGCAAGAATCAACTCCCTTCTATCCCCTTGATTGTGCAGGAGATCGCCGCCTGCAGGACGCTAACAGAGAATCTCCCGAATCCTGGCACGCCGATTGCCTTTAGAAAAGTGTGAGCGGCGCGCAAATGGCCCTCCGGCGAGGTGACTTATGGTAGTCCTACTGGTTCTCTTCACATTCATAAGCTTCTTACTGATCGATTATTTCCGCAGCCGCAACAGCGTTGTTCAACCCGCATTGCAACTTTCCACGGCCAAGCAGGACTCCGCCGTGCCCCGCCTGCAGCCCGCCTTGGTCGGCGGCTTCGCGGTCCCGGAAAATCTTCGCTACCACCCTGGTCACACCTGGGCGCTGAGCGAGAGCCCCAGCCTGGTACGGGTCGGCATGGATGATTTCGCCTCCAAGCTGACTGGCAGGTTGGAGAGCATCACGCTGCCGCAACGCGGCCAGTGGGTTCGCCAAGGCCAGAAGATCTGCACACTCTATCGCGACGACGCCGCGGTCGACATGGTTTCGCCCATCGAAGGCACCGTGTCGGACATCAACCAGGCGCTGGCGGCCGATCCTAAGCTCGCCCTCCGCGATCCTTACGGCGAAGGCTGGCTGGTAACCGTGCAGGCCCCCGACGCCAAAACCAGCTTCCGCAACCTGCTGGGTGGCGCAATGGCCCGCTGGTGGACCGAAGAATCCGCCAGCCGCCTGCAGCGCCACATGCCGCTGGCCGTAGCCGGTGCCTATGCCCAGGATGGCGGCGTAGCCGTAGACAACATCGCCGCCCAGATTCCAGAGAAGGAATGGCTGCCCCTGGCGAAAGAGTTCTTCCTGTCATAAGTCGAACTCGCGGCCAGCGAGGCGAACCAGCCTCGCCGAGGACCGCAGAAACACCGGCCGCCCGGATCCAAGGCTAAACAGCCAGGATACCGGGCGGTTGGTGTTTATTGCAGAAACGAGCGACCTATCAAAACTGTCATCCTGAGCGCAGCCGGAACTTCACGAAGTGAAGTCCCGGCGGAGTCGAAGGATCCCTGCATCTCTTCCCAGTGCCAGGGATGCGTCAGGGAGTTCTCTCTCGACAGCCAAGCAATTCGCCCCTGCGCTGGCGCTTTGGTTTGCATTCCGGTCCGAGCCGAAGTATTGTATATACAGATTAGTCCTTACGAAGGCTTTCGTGGAATTTGCTTGGGACGAACGAAAGAACCGAGTTAACAAGCGAAAGCACGGCATAAGCTTCGAGACAGCCAGCCAGGTCTTTGACGATCCTTTTCACCTGACAACGCAAGACCGGGAAGTTGAAGGCGAGCCGCGCTGGCAGACGCTTGGAATTGTAAACGGTATTCACGTACTGCTAGTCGCTTACGCCGTGCGGGAAGACGAGGACGTGATCCGCATCCTCTCGGCACGGAAGGCAACTCCCGGCGAACGGAGGATGTATGCGCAAGGCAACTAAGAAAGGGCAAGGGAAGCGAACGTCTGGACGGGTGCTCACTTCACAACAGAAAAAAGAGCTATCGGCCCTAGCTGCTCTGCCCGATGATCAAATCGACACGTCAGATATCCCCGAACTGCCGGTCGGCGCATGGAAAGACGCCGTCCGCGGCAGATTCTATCGTCCGGTGAAACGGGCTGTTTCCATGCGGCTCGACGCCGATGTCATCGCATGGCTGAAGAAGCGGGGCAAAGGATATCAGACGCGGGCGAACAGCATTTTGCGGCAAAGGATGCTGACCGATACGAAGCGGGTCTGAGCTTTATGAAGAGCACTCGTAAACCGCGAAAGCCGGTGTCGGCAGAAGCTATCGCCCGCCTCGCCGACCAGGGCAGGGACGTGTCCCGCTTCTTCACCAACACCGGCAAAACGATGGGCCCGATCCAGAGGGTGAATGTTGACCTGGCCTCGGGCATGTTGGAGGAACTGGATCGCGCCGCCAAAGAGTTGAACATCAGCCGTCAAGCAGTGATCAAATCGCTCATACGCCAAGCCCTCGATCAGCAATATCTAGCGCGAAGCAGCCGCCCCGGCGCGAGGCGGAGGTAGAATCGCCGAGGCGCGATTCACCCAAGATTAAGATTCAACCACTGCCCCTAAACTGTGTTTGCCGGCTAACGAAGTCCTTCTCTCGATGTGACATCTAACCTTGCCATCCACAGCCCCAACCGCCGATCATGGTCACGGGCAAAGTATGGACAACGATTTCGCGAGGGGGCCAGCGCAAGCTAACCCTTTTGTTTCACGTATTTTGATACCTAAGTCCTTTAGACCTTCGGATCTGGAAGGAATTTCCGAACTGTCCTAGTTTAAGGTAGACGAATTATCTTGACAACCTTTTTACACAGGCGTACATTTTATGTAGTCCTAGCAAGAGGTAGCCATGAACATCGTACAAATCTACAAGCAGTTCCCTACCGAAGAAGATTGCATCTGCCATATTGAGCAGGTTCGATGGCATGGAACGCCGATCTGCCCTTACTGCGGATCGGATCGAGTATCCGCTAATGAGCATCGGCATCATTGCAACGGTTGCAATACCAGCTTCAGCGTTACTGTCAAAACGATCTTCCATCACACCCATCTTCCACTGCAAAAGTGGTTCCTTGCGCTCTCTCTTGTGTTGAATGCGAAAAAGGGACTCTCTGCCCGTCAACTCGCCCGCGATCTGGAAGTTAACAAGAACACGGCGTGGTTCATGGGAATGCGTATTCGCAATGCAATGTTTGAGCAAGGCGAATTGCTTCGCGGAATCGTGGAGATGGACGAAACCTATATCGGCGGGAAGCCGCGCAAGGGCAACGGCAAATGGAAATTGCTCCCACGCACTACGGAAAAAGTTCCCGTCGTCGGCATGGTAGAACGCAGTGGCCGGATCGTTGCCAGAGCGGTTTCTGATAAGGGAAAACTGAAGCATCGCAATCTTTCCAAGCTTGTACGTGATCACGTAGATTGCGCCAATGCGGTGCTGATCACTGATGAATACCGTGGTTACATCAAGATTCGCACCTTCATGCCCCACCACACGATCAATCACAAGTTCGCTTATGCCAATGGCGAAATTCACACCAATACAATCGAGGGATTTTGGGGCTTGCTCAAGCGTGGCATCATCGGGCAATACCACAAAGTCACCCTGCGGCATCTGAATCAGTACGTTGCCGAATTTTGCTACCGATACAATCACCGCAAGAATCCCGCCATTTTTGAACTTACGTTAGAGAGGGCACTAGGAGTGTGAAGTATGTCCAGCATTCTCGAACTCCACAAAGGAACTAAGCTCGGAAAATTAAGAATTGGCGGCCTTGAGCTTGAATGCGCCGTCTTAGAGGGTGGCACTCGCGTGCTATCCCAACGTACATTCACCAGAGCCGTGGGCGCTCCGTCTGGCGGCGCTGCATTCAAACGGCGCTCGGAAGAGGGCGTCGCTGATTTGCCGATTTTTGTTGCATACGAGCGACTAAAACCCTTTATTGATGCGGAGTTGGCGGCGTCGCTAAGTTCTCCGATTGAATACATCCCAAAGCACGGTGGACGCTCGGCTCTTGGCATCAAGGCCGAGCTTGTTCCAGATGTTTGCGAAGTTTGGCTTAATGCGCGGGACGCTGGAGTGCTCACAGAGCGCCAGAAGCGCATCGCCCTACAAGCTGACATATTGATGCGCGGACTCGCGCATGTCGGTATCGTGGCATTGGTTGATGAGGCAACGGAATACCAGCCGATCCGGGACAAAGAAGCACTCCAACAAATCCTCGACAAGTATTTACTCAAGGAATTTGCAGCTTGGGCAAAGCGCTTTCCCGATGAGTTCTATAAGCAAATGTTCCGCTTGCGCGGTTGGCAGTGGCGTGGGATGAAAGTTAATCGCCCTAGCGTCGTCGGAAAATATACCAACGATCTTGTCTATCAACGACTCGCGCCCGGCGTGCTAGAAGAACTCCAGAAACGTAACCCCAAAGACGAAAAGGGCAATCGCGAAGGCAAACACCATCAACTACTGACACCCGACCTTGGCATCCCAGCCCTACAGAATCATCTTTTTGCTACTACGAAGTTCATGGAAGCATCGGCGACATGGGACCAGTTCTATCGGTCAATGCAACGGGCATTTCCAAAGCTGAATAGCAATTTAGAACTGAACTTCCCCGAAGAAGCCTAATCCGACGAGAGCGTAACAGTGCCCGTCTTTCCTTCATACACCATTGTGAAATGTCGCAAGAGACTTCTGCCGATCAGAGCGCCGTGGATTTGACCACCAGCTATCAAGCTGACTCCTGCGAAAGCCCCGTTCATCGTAGCTCCCAGACTGGGGACGTGTACTTGTGCCAAGTAAACGTTGGCTAAGTGGCTGCCATGTACTCCAGAAATCTCCCTACGATTCATTAGCGGTAAATTAAGTTGGGCCGCAAGCAGAGCGTCAATACAACACTCAGTCGCTCCGGTACCTACAAGTGCGTGGACTTCTGTAATACCTGGGATAGGAACTCCGTGGGGATTTGCGACCGGATCGTGCGTGGGGTCAAATCCGATATTCACATACAACGTCGGGCCTAGACTGACCAGAAGATCACAGCCTAGCCCAGCAGCGCCGTTATCGAATCCGCATCTAGTTTCAACCATGGAAAGCGCAATGCATTACGGATACAGGCAGCACGATAGGCGGAGCACCGATCTGCCGAATAAGATACGGTCCCCTCCCAAACTTAACGACTGCTTCATTGGAGGCGTTCTCAAATGATCCATACGTGCCGATAACCTTACCATCGCGCATCACAATCCACTCGCCCATGTGATGAGCTTCTAAATCGTCTCGCATTCCTTCGTAGGCGGCAATTTCGTTGTCTATAGTGTCCTGCATCAAATCCCCTCGGAAAGTATTCTCACTTGTTAAGACTACTCCTGCCATAGACCAAACACTGTATAACGGAAGCCTGTGCCCTGTCACGGCAAAATCATCATACCAAACATCACTACCTTAATCTAGTACATTCCGGGAATTTCCGGCCAACCCGATGATTCTAAATGGGCGGGTGGGGTAGGGGTATACCCAACTAGAAACTGAACTCCCAACGTGGGGAATGGAACTTGGGTCAGAGGGTCCGAGCTGGCGAAACCTGCGTCGCTGGCGTGACCGCACTCTGGCAGTTAGCGCACAGCGCGCTCTCCTTGGGGCCGATCCACTCCACGGCGTGGGACGATGCCATGACACTGCGCCAGTCATCGCAGTGAGTCAGGTTCAGTCTGGGACAGACGATTGGCAATGATGGTGTATACCGAAGGATTAAAAGCCAGCCCAACGTGGGTGCCTGAAACTGGGAAATCGGTTTCCGCGTTACCGGTTTTGCAATACTGCCAGTCAACCACTCCGTCATCGCGCGTGTAAATCGCAGTTTCGACCACCGACGGGGGCACACGGCGCTGCAGGGAATCCACAAAATCGCAGGTGCAGTGCCCCGTATAGCAAGCGGGAAGCACCCCACTGCCGTGCGTCTTCAGGATGCGGGCCCGAACCATTTCGGCTGCGCGCAGGATGCTGGGATGGGCCGCAGTGCCGCGGAACGGTGCACCCAGCGTGATGACGGAAGCGATGTCCCGTGGCCGTTGCCCCGCGATCGAACGGGCGATAACGCCTCCCAAACTGTGGCCGATCAAATGAATCCTGCGGCCGGTTTTGGCGAGCGCCTTTTCCATCGTTTCCTTCAGGCAGCGCTCAATCAGGAGGTTCGGGCACTCTGCGTTGAAACTCATACCTGAAAAGAAAGCTTCGTATCCTATCCGTCCCAACCACCGATGCAACGGGAGTAAGTAATGATCCGGACACAGGAAGCCGGGAATGAGAACTACTGCGGAACCGTCGCCGTGAGGTGTCCCTATACCGTAATAGACGGGCGCGGCGTGCAGCAGAACCAGCTCAAGCGCAAACAGCACTTCACTCCAGATGGGAACATTAGATTCCTGATAGTCCCGAGTAAGTATATGCGGGCCCCGATCCTCAGATTGAACGTGCCTTGTTCTCATTTGACCTGCTGACTTGTTGTTTGAGCGATGGCTCTTGGTCCAGGCGATTCGGTACGACAACGGTGTTTCGCTAGGGTTGTTTGTGAGCTTTGGGATCGAACACTAGGACACCTCACCGGACTTGCGGACTAAGAGGAGGGTACTTCAAATGGACTGACTTAGTTCAGAACACCTGAAGAGGAGAGGACCTGCTCACTCACTTTCAAGACTATGCCGAACTCTCAGGTATGTCCAATTCGGAAGGGAACCGCTTTGCGGCGACTCTCTAGAAGGTGTAATCGTCCAAAATAGGAACGCCCTCAGATCAGACTCGACGACGATTTCAGTGGTTCCGGACCGAAGCAATGTGTGTCGCCGGCGTTACCGCAGTTCGGCACGTCGCGCACAGCGCGTTGTCCTTGAGGTCGATCCACTCCACGGCATGGGACGACGCCATAGCGCAGCGGTAGTCATCGCAGTGAGTCAGGTTCAGAGTGTGTCCCACTTCATGCACCGCTTCCTTAATCAAGCGTTGGCGGAACAGTTCATGATCGGAGGGTAATCCATAGAATTCCTGCCGAAGACGGTGAGCGGAGACTACCGCACACGGGCCCCCCATCTGAGCCTCGCCGAAAACGAAAGTAAGAATCGGGATGTACATGTCGACGGCGCCGATTCCCAGCATTCGCCAGGAATCCGCGGTAAGAAAACTTTGCATTCGCCGCAGGATTTCCGAGGAGTGATACTGCTGCCGCTCTCCGTGAAACGCGAACTCTGGATCGAGACGGGCCGGAAGAACCCGGCAGGGGATGCGAAGAATTTCTTCGATCTCGGGACACATATCCTTCAGCATCCCATCATCCACATTGCCGATCGGCAGCAGGTGCAGTAGCTTCATCGCGTGCCTTCATCGGGCGACTTCATCAGGCTTCTTATCTCGGTCAACCGAAGTGCGCGTCCAGCCATATTTCTTCAGCTTGTGATAGAGCGTGACTCGATCGATGTCGAGCAGCTCCGCGGCGCGGCTCTGATTGCCTCCACATTCCTCCACTACGCGCAGGATGTGGGTTCGCTCCATATCCTCAAGGCTTTTACTCGCGCCGTTGGAGCTAGACACACTTGGTGGCTTGAAGATGAAGTCCTGTTCTTTCAGCTCAGGCTCTTCTCCCACAACCATGGCGCGCTCGACCGCATTCTCCAGTTCGCGGACGTTGCCCAGCCAAGGCTGCTGCTGCAACAAGTTCATGGCCGCAGGTGAAACGCGGGTGATGCGTTTGTTCATCGCCAGCGAGAGCTTGCGGACGAAGTGATCCACGAGCAACGGAATGTCTTCGCGGCGATCGCGCAACGGCGGCAGTTCCATGCGGAACACGTTGAGCCGGTAGAAAAGGTCGGGACGGAACTTACCTTCTTCAATCAGTTTCTCCAGGTCCTTGTTGGTGGCGGCGATACAGCGGAAGTCCACCTTGATGATCTGATTGCCGCCCACGCGGGTGATTTCGCGCTCCTGCAGCACGCGCAGCAGGTCGGTTTGCGTCTTAAGGGAGATGTCGCCGATCTCGTCCAGGAAAACCGTTCCGCCCTCGGCAATTTCGAATTTGCCTTTCTTACGATATTGCGCGCCGGTGAAGGCGCCTTTCTCGTGTCCGAAGAGTTCGCTTTCGAGAAGCGTTTCCGTCAACGCTCCGCAATGAATTACGACCAGAGGATGAAATTTTCGCGGGCTGGCCTGGTGGATGGCGCGCGCCAACAATTCCTTGCCAGTGCCGCTCTCGCTGGTGATCAGCACCGTAGCGTCCGTGGGACCGACGGTCTCAATGGCGTCAAAGATCTTGCGCATGGCGGCGCTTTGGCCGATCAATTCTCCTGGTCGGGCAACTTCAGCCACAGTCTCACGCAACAATACGTTCTCCTGCGCCGTCCGTTTGTGAGCCAACGCTTGCTTCACCAGATGTGCGATCTCGTCCGGGTCCAGCGGCTTGGTCACATAGTCGTAGGCGCCATTCTTCAGCGCAGTAACGGCGGTCTCGACGGACGCATAGCCGGTCATCATGATGACGATCAACTCGGGGTCGACTTCGTGCATGCGCCGCTGCAGTTCGATGCCATCGGTGCCGTGCATTTTGATATCGACCAGAGCCGCATCCCAGCGTTGTTGTGCCAGGCGAGTGAGGGCGTCGCTCGCGTTTTCGGTGGTCGCAACTTCGTAGCCTTCTTCGCGAAACCATTTGCCCAGCGAGTCGCGCACGCTCAGCTCGTCGTCCACGATCAGCAGTTTTCCTTGTGTACTCACTTCAATCACCTCATCTTCATAGCGGAATTCCCATCGCCGACCGGCGCCGGCGAATGTTCCCGGGCTTGAACTGGCAGGTTCACGGTGAAAGTCGTGCCGCGGCCCAGTTCCGATGCGACTTCGATGCGCCCGTTATGCCGCTCGACAATGCCGTGGCTGATCGCCAGGCCCAGCCCAACTCCGCGCCCATGTTCTTTTGTGGTCATAAAAGGTTCGAAGATATGGGTCAGGATGTCGGGAGCGATACCCGCTCCGTCGTCTCGCACCTGGATCTCGATTTCCTCCTCATCGGGGCACAGCCGAGTTTCAAGCCAGAGATTCCCGCCGCGCGGCATAGCATCGATGGCATTCATGATCAATGCGATCAAGACTTGTTCGATCTGTGCCGGATCGCACGGCACAGGCGGCAAATCTTGCGCGAGCTTCAGTTGCAGCTCGATTCCGAGATGCTCCAGTTGAGGGCGCACCAGCAGCAGGCAGCGATCGATCACTGCACGCAGATCGGTCAACTGCACATTCATGGGCGCAGTGCGCGAAAGACTCAGCAGGTTTTTGATGAGATCGCCGCAGCGGCGGCTTTCTGTGGCGATAAGATCCAGGCATTCCATGGCCTCATCGCGCTTTTCATGCTCGGCTTGGCCCGTCCCGACCCACTTTCGAAGCAGCTTGGCGTAGGTCAGAATGCCAGAGAGCGGATTGTTCACTTCGTGGGCCACAACCGCCGCCATCTTGCCCAGTGAGACCATTTTTTCCACGTGCAGCATGTGCTCGTGGGCGCTCCTGAGTTCTTTGGTCTTTTCTTCGACCCGATCCTCCAGGGTCTTGGCCCAGGTGACGACTTGTTCATTCGCGGTGCGTAGCTGCAAACTCATGGTGTTGAAGGAATAAGCCAGGTCGCCTACTTCATCCTGGGATTGCACCTTGATCTGGTACCCTAATTCTCCCTGGGAGAGATGTTCCGTGCCGTTCTTGAGGGCATTGATAGGTTTGGCGACCACTCGCCACACGAACAACCAACTCAATACCGCCACCAGCAGCGTTGCCGCCGCGGTGTAGGACAGCATGCGGGTGCTGCTGACCGCCAGTTGTGCGTCCGCTTTCGCCAGGGAAAGATTTGTGTCCAACACGCCCAGAACTTGCTGGCCCGCCGGATGGGCGTGGCACTCCGCGTTGGAGCAACTGGGCTGATTCTCGATGGGCGTGATAATGCCAAGTACACGGTGCCCGCCACCATTGCGATAAATGCGAAAGCGGTCTGGACGATTCAGCCTGGCCAGTGGCTGCGATTGGTTGTGGCAGCCGTAGCAGGCCTCGGCCGTCTTGTCGAGAACGTGGCTGACCTCGGCTGCATCGGTGGAGTAACTGACCCGACCGTCTTGGTCAAGGATGCGAACCTTGATCATTCCGGGGTCGTCCGCCATGGTTTGAATCGCGTGGTAGAGTCCCTCGCGATCGTTGCGCAGCATGTAGTACGTGGTGCTGCGCTTGATTACATCGCTGACGCGCTCGGCACTGGCCAGTGTGGCCGCTTCCAGATGTTGGCGGTGCAATCGGATATTCAAATAGCCGAGGAGAGCGAAGATGACCAGCATCACCGCCAGCAAAGAGCTAATCAACTTTGTACTGATGCTGTACGTCAGCCGCTTGCGTCGCAGAGCGTGGCGAATTGATTCAGTCTCCCGCATGGGTCAACACCGCCGTGCCAACCAAAGGCTCGGCTTCTGTTCGGCGAGGCCGACCTATTGGGTGTCTTTCTTGGGGAAAGATAGGCAAGTACTTCGCTGCCGCCCCGAACAGGGCGAAGCCCATCGCGATGATCATCAGGGTAATGGAGAATTCCGTCCATTTCGGGACGTAATGATGTCCGACGTAAGTCTCAAAGCCGATGAGAGCAATATTGAGACGGTTGGTGATGAATCCGAGCAAAGTACAGATGGAGGCCAGATACAGGAGTTGTGGCGATAGCCTGACCTTCTTGAAGCTGAGCATGGCGATGGGAATCACGAATGTAAGCGTCAGTTCGAGCCATAGGAAGTATGCTTCGTAGCTCGGTCTCAGAATCTGCCTGAGCAGGCCGCGACGGAAGTAGTCCTCGAAACGGAGCAGGGCATTGACCCAGAGAGCAACCAGCAAAGCGCCGCCAAGGGTCACGAGGACCGGGAGTTCCAGCTGACGGCCGAAGGCCTTCGCACTCTGCGTGGACTCGAAGATCGTCATGGCCAAGCCAACCGCAACCGCCGAACCAAAGAAGAGGAACGGCAGTGCCGGCGTGTACCAGAACGGGTGCAGCTTGCTGGGCATGATCAAATAGAGGGATCCGAGAGAACTCTGGTGCAGGGTGGAGAGCAAGATGCCCAAAACGATCAGCACTGGATAAATCTTGTTAATCCACTTGATCGGAGTCTGCAGGTTGAAACGCTCGAACACGTTGGGAAGGAATTCGAAGAACAGCACGGTGGTATAGGTCATCACGCACATGCCCACCTCGAACATGACCGAGTGCGGGTTCATGTAGATGAGCTGATGCCAGATGTACCAGGGGCGGCCCAGGTCAAACAACAGTCCGACGATGAAGAGCAGATATCCCAGGAAGGCAGTCAACACCGCCGGGCGCACAACGCTATGCAAGCGCTCGACGTTGAACAAGTAGACTGCGCCGACCATGCAAAAGCCGCCAGCCGCCAGCATAACCCCGCACAGGCAGTCGAAGCCGATCCAGAGGCCCCAGGGGAACTGGTCCGTCATATTTGAAACTGCACCCAGGCCACGGAAATAGCGAACAAAAGAGGAGTATAGGCCCAGGCCCATGATCACAATGAATATAACTCTCCAAAAGGTCAGCTTGATCTTCATCGTGAACTCCCGTTCTTTTTTTCTTCTGCTTCGGCAGCGGCTACTTCTTCGCGGCGATGCGAAATCCAGTAAATGCCTCCTAACACCAACGACCACACGGGGATAAAGTCTGGAACTCTATCCATAACCTTCCCGGTGTATTCCGGCATGGGAGTATCGCCGATTTTTGCCGAAGCTGGATAACCGAAGTCTTCAACGTTCATGCTGGAAAGGATCAAGACGCAGGTTCCTCCAACTTCGTTAAGGCCGTAAATACGCGGCAGGTAGGTGCTTGGATTTTGGCGGATGCGATCCTGCGCTTCCTTAATGAGGTCGTCGCGATCCCCGAACTTAGTAGCGCCCGTCGGACAGATCTCGGCGCAAGCGGTTTGCTTTCCGGCAACCACGCGGTCAGGGCACATAATGCATTTGCGGACGCGCGGATTCAGAGAGCCCCATTCGTACTTGGGCTGGCTGAAGGCGCAGGCGACCATGCAGTACCGGCAGCCGATACACTTCCAGACGTCGTAAACGACCGGCCCTTCTTTTGTTTTATGGAAGGCGCCGACGGGACAAACCGACGCGCAAGCGGGATGCTCACAGTGCATGCAGAGCCGGCGCATGAACTTGTCGTCCTTGGTCATGACGACGGTGTACTTATGCTCCGATTGCACCGACTCCGCTGCTACCTTGTCGTTGTACGGCAGCTTGTTCTGTTGCGCACAGGCACTTTCACACTGTTTGCAACCGATGCACATCGTTGCGTCATACAGCAGGGCCTTACTCATGGAAATGACTCCTCGTCGACTCCCACCAGGCCCTCCGCTCCAGAGATATTAAGTAAGTATGAGTGCGTACGACGGCGGAACCGGGCTGGGAAGCGCACAGAATACCCTTCGCGGGCCAAACGAAAAGAAGAACCGGGCCCGGATTGGCCAGCATCCGGAGCCCGGGGGACTGTTCCATCAGGCAAAGCGACCAGAGGAGGAGACTGCCAGCTGGCAACGAATCGGCAGTGCTTTGGTTCCGTCCGCCGAATTGAGCCGGACATCTTCATACTCCCTCACGCTTCTTCGCCCGCCGCCCGCCAGTTTGCGACGACGGCGTACGCCAGGAGGAACAGTCGATACCGCGTTACTTCTGCAGACTCCGAACGTAGGTCACAATCATCTTCACCTGGTCCGGAGCGAGACTCTTGATGGTCGCGGGATGTTTCGGCTTCTCGGTGACAGCCTTGGCCAGATCGTCGTCAGAAGTTTTCTTTGCCTCATCCGAAACCAAGCTCGGAATCTTGGCTGCGGGCTTGCCGGCTGCGTCCGCACCGTGGCAGGCTGCACACTTCGTTTTGTAAAGGGAGGCGCCGTCATCGGCAGCCCATGACAGATTGGGAATAAGGATGAATAGGCCTACCGCAATTGTCATCACCAACATCACCAGCTTTGTCGTTTTCATGATTTCGTTTCTTCTCCTTGTGAAGTTTTATAGCCCGATGAAAGCAGCGCTTTGTTCTCGCATTCGTAGATCCATTGCGAAAGTGAACACTGAAACCACCCTCGATGAACTCTATGTAAAGAAACTCAGCAATTCATCGCTGCCTAGATGAGAGTTTCAATGCTGAGCTGGATAGGTGCAGTGACCTGGATCACCCTGAACCGTGACTGGAGCGCAGGGGGGCCGCGCACTCTAAGAAGCTTGTGTGCCTACGGGTTACGTCGACGGGTGACTGCGGTCACAGCGTTTCCGGGCATCGAGATGCACAATGAAAATGAGCGAGGTGCAGCCAGGCCGGATTCCCAGTGCTGCTCCCCGTCTTAATCCGAAGCTTTGATGGACGGTCTGGCCGAGACCCCGAATCGTCCCCAAAGGAGATTTCATGAGCACCCTCGTACTTGATAAGAAGGCCGACCTGGCTGGACCGGGCATCGGCGATTACCGGGAATTGGAAAAAAGTCTGCCCCGTGGTTACCGCTCCCTCCTGACCCCGAAAGAGACGCAGCAGGCCATTTTCCAGGTTAAACGCTATATCGAAGACAATCTGTGCAACCAACTGAATCTGATGATGGTCGAAGTGCCGCTCATCGTGGATGTGGAGAGCGGGGTCAACGATATGTTGGATCGGGATGGATCGCGCACCCCGATTGAGTTCCATATCTCGAATGACCGCAACCTGCACGCCATTAACGCGCAGGTGGTGCAAGCCGCGACCAAGTGGAAGCGCGCCGCTCTCAAGCAATTCGATTGCAAAGCTGGGGAGGGCATCTGCACAGACATGCGCGCCGTTCGCAAGGATTATTTCCTGGATCATGACCACTCCGCCTACGTCGATCAGTGGGACTGGGAGCGCGCAGTTACCAGCGAGGAGCGAAACCTCGACTTCCTGAAGACGATCGTTGGCAAGATCTGGAAAGTAATCGTCGGGGCGGAGCAGTATGCCCAGGCTCTGTTCCCACAATTGAAAGACTATCGCTATCCCGATCTGCCCGAGGACTTGATCTTCTTCCACGCCGAGGAAATTCTCGACATGTATCCCGACCTGCCGCGCAAGCAGCGCGAGACCGCCGTGCTGCAAAAATATCCCGCAGTCTTCATTAGCGGCATTGGCTGGCCGTTGAAGGATGGGTATCCCCACGAGATGCGTGCCGCCGATTATGACGATTGGGTGACCGACACTCACGATCAGACCGGCAAAGACACGCACGGGCTGAATGGCGACATCCTGGTATGGAATCCGGTTACCAAGCGGCGCCACGAGCTGACGTCGATGGGAATCCGAGTAACTGCGGAGACTCTGAAAAAGCAGCTCACGATGGCCAAGCAACTGGACTTTCTAAAATTGCCCTATCACCAGGCGATCCTGAACAACCAGATTCCGCTCTCGATCGGCGGTGGAATCGGGCAGTCTCGGACGTTGATGCTATTGCTTCGCAAGGCTCATCTTGGTGAAGTCAGCGTTACGGTGTGGCCGAGGATTCTGAAGGAAATGTGTGCCGACAAGAACATCTACGTGCTGGAGTAGATTGTTTCTTTCGGAGAAACTGAGAAGGGATGGTCCAAGGCGACCATCCCTTCCCGATTTATCTGGATGAATGTCGAAAGGAATGCAGTTCGCGGCAGTGGCTGGACTGCGGAGAATGCTCTCTGACGGCAGCGCCGGGGCAGACGGATGGCTTTTCACCGCCCTCACATTTGTCTAGCCAATCGATTGCCCGCCGCTAATGGCTCGTTGCCAGCTCGCCCGACCTTAGATATCCTTCGACCGCGTCCCGGTACATGCAGTGACGCTGGCCAGCCAGAATCTCTTCCTGGTTCTGTACGATAACGCCGAGGGTTGCTTGATTCTTTTTGATCTCCTCCTGGCCTTTTAGGATCAAGGCTTGATTTTGAAGAATCGCTTTCTGATTGGCGAGTACAACCTCTATTTCCGAGAGGACTTCGGTTGTCGACATGCTCAAACCTCCTGGGTTAATTCGGAACTCGAATAAATCGTATCCCCGAACCCGGCAAGATGGGTTTTCACGGCCGCGGCCAAACGGCCTACGCCTTCGCGTATTTGCTCCGGAGCGGCGTTGGAAAAATTCAAGCGCATGTGGCGGCTGCCTTCGCGGCTATCGTTGCTATAGAAAGAATTGCCCGGCACGAATGCCACATTGTGCTCGAGGGCTGACTGGAAGATGGCCTGCATGTCCAGTCCTTCGGGCAGAGTGACCCAGAGGAATAGGCCGCCCTGAGGATGAGTCCAAGTCACAGTTGGCGGGAAATACTCTCTCAGCGCCTCGAGCATCACGTCCCGCCGCTCGCGATAGATCTGACGTATCAACTTCACGTGCTGGTCGAGGAATCCATCGCGGGCAACTTCGTAGGCCACGAATTGAGTGAAGGTGGAAGTGTGCAGGTCGGCGCCTTGTTTGAGTTGCGCTAGTTTGCCGATAATCTCAGGAGGCGCGACGATCCATCCCAGACGAAGCCCGGGAGCCAACGTCTTCGAGAACGTACTCAGATAAATGACGTTGCCGATGGAATAGCCATGGTCGCGGCGCAGATTTTCGCGGTCGAGCACGACCAGGGGCGGAAGGTGCTGGCCTTCGTAGCGTAACTGGCCGTAGGGGTCGTCTTCGACAATCGGGATGCCGTACTTATCCGCGAGCAACACCAGTTCGTGTCGACGCCCTTCCGATAATGTGGTCCCGGCAGGGTTTTGGAAATTTGGCAGGACGTACATGAACTTGGGGCCCGAACGCAGAGATCTCTCTACCAGGGAAGTACGCATGCCGTCGTCATCGACCGGAACGGAGAAATATTCCGCGCCATAGACGTTGAAAGCCTGCAGCGCACCGAGATAAGTGGGCGCCTCCACGAGCACGCGATCGCCCGCGTTGATAAACAACTTGCCGATCAAGTCCAGCGCCTGCTGCGAGCCCGAGGTGATCAGGACGTTCTCCACTTTTGCCTTGATCCCGTAGCGTGCCATGTTGTTCGCAATCAATTCTCGCAGCGGCTCGTAACCCTCGGTTGCCCCGTACTGCAAGGCCACAGCGGCCTGCTGCGTAAGGACCTTATGACAGGCTTCCTCAAAACGTTGGATGGGGAACACCTCGGGAGCGGGCAGGCCGCCGGCAAACGAAATCATTCCAGGTCTCTGAGTGATCTTCAGCAGCTCGCGGATTTGAGAACTGCTGATGCGCCTGGTGCGCAGGGCGTAACGAGTTGTCCATGCCGTCGACATTGCAAGGCTCCGTACAGCCGGGCAGGCTCCGACCTGCCTTAGGTACTATTGCGATCTAAGCGAAGCCGTCGGGCTGACTCACTGCGCCGATATGGGCCTGGTCATCAATAAACAGGCGGCCCGCGGTGAGCGCCTTACGATCGATTTCAAGCAGATCAAGTTTCTTTACTTTGTCTTCAAGGACGCTCAATGCCGTTCCAGGAGTCAAACACTCGGTTTCTTCCAGCAGCGCGCCCATCATGACTATGTTGGTTGCCTTGGTGGAACCGAGTTTGTCGGCGATCTCGGCGGCCGGAATCGCAACCATCTGCGTTCCCGGCGCAGAAAAGTCCACAGGAATGCACGCGCCGTTGTACAGAATGAGTCCGCCGCTCGGCACTTCATGGGCGAACTTCCGCAGCGAGAACTCATTCATTGCTACCAGTACATCGGGTCGCGAGACCAGGGGTGATCCGATCCGTTCTTTTGACAAGCATACGTGGCAGTGCGCGCTGCCCGACCGCATTTCCGGCCCATACGAAGGCAGCCAGCTCACTTCCAGAGCTTCCCGCATGCCCATCTCGATCAGAAGTTGCCCCAACAGCAGAACTCCCTGTCCTCCGAAGCCGGCGATCTTGATCTTGACGTCTTTAAAATGATGGGCATGTTTTGGTTTGGACGAATCGTGTGTTCCGGCTTTCGGAGTGATTTCAAGGACATCCGCGACTGCTCGTTGCGGTGGTTCCTTGCCAGCTGGAATTTCCGGGCGGCGGTCGCGGAAAACATTCAGCGGAAAAGTTGGCGTCATCTTCTCGAGCACCCAGCGCCGCGCATCAACCGGATCTTTGCCCCAAATAGTTGGGCACGGCGACAATATTTCTACAAACGAGAAGCCTGCGCCATCCCGCTGGAGTTCGAGCGCTTTACGGATTGCACGCCGCGCTTTCATGACGTTTTTGTTGTCTGAGAGCGCCACGCGTTCGATGTATGCCGGAGCTTCCAGTGTGGCGAGAAGTTCTGCCATGTGCAGCGGGAAGCCTTCATTCGCCGGACGCCGGCCCCACGGCGAAGTCGTGCTCTTCTGCCCGACCAGAGTGGTGGGCGCCATCTGTCCGCCGGTCATGCCGTAGATGCCGTTGTTCACGAAAAAGACGGTGATCTTTTCTCCGCGGTTGGCGGCATGCACAATCTCGGCCGTGCCGATGGCCGCCAGGTCGCCGTCTCCTTGATACGAAATGACGATCTTGTCCGGGCATGATCGTTTGATCGCCGTGGCCGACGCGGGAGCGCGGCCATGCGCCACCTGAACATTACCCACGTCAAAATAGTAGTAAGCGAACACGGAGCAGCCTACCGGGCTCACGAAAATTGTTTTGTCCTGCAACCCCAATTCCTGCAGAGCCTCCGCAATCAGCTTGTGCGCCACTCCGTGCCCGCAGCCGGGACAATAGTGGGTCTGATGTTTCAGTTCTGATTTGCGCTCGTACAGGTCGTAAAATAGCGGCGATTTGGAATGGATCACTTCGTATCCATTGTCGCTGACTTCGGATTTAACTTCTGGATCCACCACACTGATCGCGTTCTCGTCTGCCATTTTCGTCGTCCTCACACTGCCACGGACATACGCGTCAACACCTGTTGCTGCAACTCTGCGACCGAGGGCACATTGCCGCCCACACGCCCGTAGAACTCCACTGGCACCTTGCCGTTGATCGCCAGGCGAACATCTTCCACCATTTGTCCATTGCTCAATTCGACCACGATGACTTTTTCCACGCGAGCCGCTGCTTTCGCCAGCGCCTTCGACGGATAAGGCCACAGAGTGATGGGACGGAATAGCCCCGCTTTCACACCTTCCTCTCGCAGCGCTTCCAGCGTGGAGAGCAATACCCGGGACACAATACCGTATCCGACCAGCAGCACCTCGGCATCCTCAGTGTGGCAAACCTCGTAGCGCGGTTCCGCTTCTTGCGCGCGCATGTACTTGGCTTCCATTCTGCGCTGGTGTTCTTCCAATTCATCGGTTTCAAGATAAATGGAACTGATTAAGTTGGCGCGCGTTTCGGGTGTGCCCTTTACCGCCCAAGGTTTGTCAGGCAGCTGAATCGCGCGATATTCGAGGTCGAGAGGTTCCATCATTTGCCCGACAAAACCATCGGTAAGCACAACCACCGGGTTGCGGTACTTGTCGGCGAGATCGAATGCCAGCATGGTGAACTCGGCCATCTCCTGCACCGACGCAGGCGCCAGCACGATATTGCGGTAGTTGCCGTGGCCGCCGCCCTTCACCATTGCGAAGTAGTCGCTCTGTTCCGGCGCGATGTTGCCCAGTCCCGGTCCGCCGCGCATCACATCCACGATCACGCATGGCAGTTCCGCACCCGCGAGATAAGACATACCTTCCTGCATCAGGCTGACGCCAGGTCCGGATGATCCAGTCATAACTCGCATCCCGGCCGCTGCCGCCCCATACACCATATTGATGGCCGCGACTTCGCTCTCGGCTTGCAGAAAAGTTCCGCCGACCTGCGGAAAGTAGAGTGCGGCAGATTCGGCGATTTCGCTGGCTGGAGTAATGGGATATCCGTAGTAGGCGCGGCATCCGGCGAGGATCGCGCCCTTCACCACCGCCACGTTTCCTTTACAGAGCTGGCGCATGATCGGCTCCTTGCGTCGCGGCAAAAGTCTTCCCCTTCGCCTTTATGCGGTAGACCGTAATCGCACCCGGTTCTGGACAGCAATAGAAGCAGATTCCGCAACCGGTGCAGTCTTGCCCCGTGTAATGTGCCGGATGAGCCCCGTAAGAATTTAATTCAGGCCCGAGTTCCAGACACTTCGGGGGACAGGACTCGACGCATAGCCCGCACCCCTTGCATTCCTCGACATCGACTACGACTTTACCCCTTGCCTGGCCCGCCATGTTTCACCTCGTGACCGCTCTTTCCGCAGCTAAGGGCCGCTGCAGCCATTTGGTTGTCTCGCAAAATTCGTAAAGTTCTTCTCGAAACTTGGGATGAGCAATATCGATCAGAGACTGCGCCCGCTCACGAATAGTTTTGCCGTGCAGATACGCGATGCCGTACTCGGTCACCACGTAACGGATCAGTCCGCGCGAAGTGACCACTCCCGCGCCGGGGCTTAGCATGGGCACAATCCGCGAGATCGTGCCGTTCTTGGCGGTGGAAGAAATGGCGATGATCGGCTTGCCTTTCCTGGAGCGCGAAGCCCCGCGGAGGAAGTCGACTTGTCCGCCAATGCCGCTGTAGAAGAGATTTCCGATGGAATCGGAGCAGACCTGGCCGGTGAGATCGACCTGCAGCGCGGAGTTGATGGCGACCATGTGATCATTGCGGGCAATCAGCGCTGGATCATTGGTATAGGCCGTGGGATGGAACTCGAAGATGGGATTGTTGTCCACGAAATCAAACAACCGTTTCGTGCCCAGGGCAAATCCCAGGATGATTTTCCGGGGCTTGAAGTTCTTGCGGGCCCCCGTAAGCACGCCCGCTTCGATCAAAGGAATCACGCCGTCGGAGACAAGTTCACTATGCACCGCGAGGTCCTTGCGATCCATCAGAAATGGCAGCACAGCATCCGGGATTCCGCCAATGCCGGTCTGCAATACCGCTCCGTCATCAATCAGACCTGCGACGTTGCTGGCGATGGCCCGATGCATGTCGGTCATCTGAGGAAGCTGGATGGCGCACAGAGGCCGGGAAGAATCCACGATGGCGTCGAGTTCGGTCACATGAATGAAGCTGTCTCCGTAGGTACGGGGCATGTGATCGTTGATCTGCGCCACTACATAGCGGGCGCATTTCGCGGCCGTGAGCGACGTATCCACGCCCACGCCGAAGCTGCAAAAACCGTGCGGATCGGGAGGAGAGAGTTCCAGCAGGGCCACATCAATCGGCATGGCGCCGCTCTCGAAGAGTTCTTCAATCTCACTTAAGTAGATCGGGGTGTAGTCGGCGCGACCATCCCGGATGGCCTCACGCACATTCCCGCCGATAAACATTGCGTTGTGCCGGAAGTGGCCCGCCATCTCGGGAGCTACATAAGGCGCGGCTCCCATGGTCATCATGTGAACGATTTCCACGTCCTCCACGAACGGACCGCGGCGCATCAGTGCCTCTACCAAAGTCTCAGGTTCGGCGCAACCAGGCTGAATATAGACACGCATTCCGGACTGCACGCAACGCAATGCCTCGTCCGGCGTTCTCAATTTGTTCTTGTAGTCAAGCTCCCAGCACATTCTTGTCCCCCATATCAGCGAAGTTCACCTTCCCACCGTTCCTCACATCTTCGGTTTGTCGCGTGATAGATGGTGGGGTCATCGCTGCCCCTGTTAACTATTCATTTTCGACCCCGGCACTCAGTCCAGCTAGGGCGGAAGGCACAGCTGAATGTGATTGGCATCACAGCGGCACAGGCGCGGGAGGCGCCTGTTAATTAGAAGTTTGATTCCGGGATGCTGGCATGGTTACCGGAGGCGCCTTGGTTCCGGCTCCCGGTCCACGACCAGTTCGGGATGCATGCGGCGAAATAACTCGGCCACATGGCAATTCCAACAAACTGGGAGGTGGGTAGATAAGACCTCGGGAAGCTGCTCAGGCTTTAATTCTCTCCACTCAACCGTCCTGTGGTCTGGACCGAGCAGCCCTGGTGCGTGATCCAGATGGTGTAGTTCGCCGAAAATCTTTTGACAAATCGCGCACTTCTTCCCTTCGTACCACTTCGAGACGATCTTCCAGACGAGGCAGTTCTCGGGGTCTACTTCGATCTGCTGCAGGCATTCCTGGCCACAATTCTGCCGCTCCGGCCAACGCGAGCATTGTTTCAAGCGCAGAGTGGGTTCGGATAGAAAAGCGCCGACCGCGGCCTCAGCGGCCGCTACGTCAACGGCTGCCGTTTTGTGAGTCTCCGGGCAGGTGATAAGGCGCTTGCCCCGATATCCGAAATAAGCCCTCACCCCTGGAATGGAGCGGAACACGAATAGTCCCACCGCGATGGCAAGGACAACAATAGCGAGCAGGATCGTTCCTGTCATAGATCACCTCGCAGCAGCGTACCTATCGTCCCGGCCTTCCCTTATTCTTTCGGGCTTCGCCGCCACACGGGCACATTTGGATTCCACTTGTGGACCTCTTCGTTGAAGTCACGGCCTTGCGACTGGCCCGCAGAGACGCCGACGATTTCGCTCGACCGAGACCGCAACAATTCTGCGACGTAACTTTCAACCTGTTGCCGGATCTTTGCATCGTGCAACGCCGCCAGAAGTTCAGGCTTTTCGACGTGGGTGAAGCCACCGCACAGCGGACACTTTACTAAATCATCATTTACCATTGCGGTCTCCCGGGAAGGATTTCGAGTATCGTCGGAACGATTTGCACACGCTCCTGCATTTATTACAGTCCGAGCCGATCGTCGGGGCAGTGATAAGCGTCTCGTGGGCGAGTGACGGGAATCACGTATTTAGTGACGTTGGGATTTCGCAGGGAGCGCCGCGGACATGAAATGGTGGACGATGCAGAATACGCCTGAAGCGCCTCACCACTGGCCATTTGTCAGATAGTCATGAATCGAACTGGCCGCGCGGCGACCCGCCCCCATGGCGAGAATAACGGTGGCGGCCCCAGTCACGATGTCGCCCCCGGCGAAGACGCCCTGGCGCGTGGTGCGCTGCGTCTCAGAATCGGCCTGAATGTAGCCGCGTTTGTCTGTACCCAGGCCCGGCGTGGTGCTTTGCACGATAGGATTGGCCGTAGTGCCGATCGCCATTATCGCCACGGACAACGGCAAGTCGAATTCGGATCCTTTGATGGGTGCTGGCCGCCTGCGTCCCGAAGCATCTGGTTCGCCGAGTTCCATGCGGACGCAGCGCGCCGCCGTCAACCAGCCCTTGCCATCCGAAAGGAATTCCACGGGCGCGGTCAGCATCTGGAAATCGATGCCTTCCTGCCGGGCGTGGTGAACTTCCTCGGCTCGCGCCGGCATTTCCGCGTCGCTACGCCGGTAGATCACGTATGCTTTGCGCGCGCCCAGGCGCAGTGCCGAGCGAATCGCGTCCAGCGCCGTGTTGCCGCCGCCAATCACGGCAACATCTTTTCCGTGCAACTCCACCATTGGTTCATCGTAAGTGGGAAACTTATAGGCCTTCATCAAGTTGATGCGGGTGAGAAACTCATTCGCGGAGTAAACCCCATTGAAATGTTCACCCGGAATTCCCATGAACTGCGGCAGCCCGGCGCCTGTACCGATGTAGACGGCGTCGAATCCCTCTTCCTGCATGAGTTCGTCGATGGTGACCGTGCGACCGACAACCACATCGGTCTCGAATTCAACGCCCATCTCCCGCATGTAGTCCAGTTGTTCGCGAATGATCTGCTTGGGCAGGCGAAATTCCGGGATGCCATATACCAGCACGCCTCCCAGTTCGTGCAGCGCCTCGAACACGCGCACCTTGTGGCCTTTCTGAATCAGGTCACCGGCGACGGTGAGGCCCGAGGGTCCGCTGCCCACCACCGCAACTTTCTTTCCGGTTGGCGTCACGTTGGGAATCACATGCGTGCCCATGCGCTGCTCGTAGTCGGCGACAAAGCGTTCCAGATAACCGATGCCGAGCGGCTTCACTTTCTTCGAGAGCAGGCATTTGCCCTCACAGTGATCTTCCTGCGGGCAAACTCGCCCTGTAACGGCCGGCAAAACGTTATCTTCGCGAATCTTTGCTGCCGCGCCCAGGAAATCGCCGACCACAATCAACTCCACGAACTCTTTCACCTTCACACCGACAGGGCAGTTGTCCGTGCAAGTCGGCTTGGCGCACTCCAGGCAACGTAGCGCTTCCTGCCGCGCCAGTTCGGGACTGTAGCCCAGATTGACTTCGGTGAAATTCTTGTTGCGCTCGTCCGCCGGCTGCTCGGGCATCAGTTGCCGCGGAACCTTGATCCGCTCCTTTGGCGATAACGGGTTAACGGACTTTTTCGCGACCGGGCTCATCGTTCACTCCTTTGCGTAACGGCGCAATGTTCTTCGCTTTTTGCGGAGTGCGCTTGCTGTGCTAGCTGGTAGTCGGCCAGCGACTTCTGTTCGGCGTCGCGATACATTCCGTTGCGCTGCACCAGCACTTCAAAATTCACTTTATGCGCATCGAACTCGGGCCCGTCCACACAGGCGAATTCGCTCTTGTTATCGATCAGCACGCGGCAACCGCCGCACATCCCGGTGCCATCGATCATGATCGGGTTCAAGCTGACTACAGTGCGGATGTTTTCTTTGCGCGTGAGTTCGGCCACGGCCCGCATCATCACGATCGGTCCAATAGCCAGCACAAGGTCAATGCGGGTGCCGTTCTGGATGAGTTGGCGGAGCTTGTCGGTGACGAACCCCTTGTCCGCGTAGCTGCCGTCGTCGGTGGTGATCATGAGCGCATCGCTGACCGTGCGCATTTCCTGCTCCAGGATCACCAACTCCTTCGTGCGCGCGCCGACGATCGAAATTACGCGGTTGCCGGCTCGCTTGAATGCCGCCGCCGAAGGATAGGCCATGGCCGTGCCGACGCCTCCGCCCACCACGACGACAGTGCCAAACTTCTCGATCTCGGATGGCTTCCCCAGCGGCCCTACCACATCGAGAATCTGGTCGCCGGTATTCAGCGAATTCAGCAGATGGGTAGTTTTCCCGGCCGATTGCACGACGATACTGATGGTGCCGCGCTGCGGATCCGAGTTCTCGATGGTGACAGGAATCCGCTCGCCTTCTTCATAAATGCGAAGAATAACAAACTGGCCTGGCTTCTGTTTGCGGGCGATGCGGGGAGCTTCCAAGACGAACCGTTTAATGCCGGGGGCGATGAATTGTGCGTGGATGATCTTGAACACGAACTCTCCAGTTGGCGAATTACACTTCGATTGTGGCTGGAGGCGCGCCGGAGCGGCAGTGACCAAGATCACAGGGCATTGTGAGCAGACTGGGCGCGTTACCTTCGGAACATCTGCCCAAGGATGGCCATCCTGAATCCTGCTCCATCTTCAGTATGCCGAGCGCCAAACTACGCGGGAACGGTCAGGACAGGGCAGGTCGCGTGCGCCACAACCTGGTGCACCGTCGACCATGGCAGGTGTGTTGTGCCGCTGGCGGGATGCGCTCCCAGCACAATCAAATCCGCTTCGCGTTCCGCCGCCTTGTTTACGATGCATTTCCAGGCGGAGCCAAATTCTATTACGATTTCCGGCGCATACGCCAATGCGGGATCTTTTGGGACCTCATCCTGCAGCTTGCGGACTCCATCGTCGATCGGCGCCGGCCGGCTTCCCAGCTTCGAATAGTCCTCCAGGACGTGCATCAGCGTCAGCCGAGCCTCAAATTGCGCGGCCAGAGAAACCGCTACCGGCGCAACCTTAAGCGACGCGGCAGTAAAGTTCGTGGCGTATAAGATATGGCGCAGTTCGAGTTCGACAGGCGCCAGCTCTCCGCCTTTGCCGTAAAATCCCGGCAGCTTGGCGCGGCTGCAGACTCCTGGCCCGACGGTGATTACCGGACAAGGCGCGTGACGCAGAATATCCTCGGCCACGGAACCCAGCACCAGCTTTCCCAATCCGGTGCGGCCGTGGGTTCCGACCACGATCAGGTCAATTCCACTTTCCGCGACGATGCCGCTGAGGTTCGTCCAAACCTTTCCGTGCCGGACATAAGTCCGGTACGGAATTTCCCTTAGCTCATCTGCAATGTGCTGGACCTTTTCCTGCGCCAAACTCTGGGCGTCGCCATAAAGAGTTTCGAAGCAGACGTAGTCAACGCCGCCAGTCATGAGCAGTAGATTCGTGTCGGAGAGAACGTGAGCGAGGTGCAGTGTGCTCCCGAACCTGCGGCAGATCGCAGTCGCATAAGGAAGCGCAGACTCTGATGTGGTGGAAAAATCCGTGGCATAGAGCACGTTCTTGACGGAGATCGCAGCGGGTTGCTTATCGGTTTCGGGTGTGTCTTGCTTGAATTCCAGAACTGTCATAGGACACCTCCGTACCCAAGTTCAGGTTCCCACCTGGGACCGATTTCCGCTATGCCCACTGTCACTTTTCCCTGTGCTTGCGGTCACGCCGTCGACAGCCTCAATCTTTGCATTGAGGATCGAAGGCGTTTTCAAGGGTTCGTGGATTACAAGACAGTGGGAGAAAGAGAAGAGAAGAAGACGAAGACAAGGAGGAACTTTACTCTTATGCGAGGACGGCATTTCTCAGTGTGCCCCGAAAATTCAGGCAGATCCCTGAGAAGCCGTGCAGAACCGTGAGCCTCAAACTACGCTAACGTGCCACAACCTCGCGCTCTTGTAGCCTGAACTGCTCCACCTGCTCCTGGTAACCGAGTGCCGCGAAATAAATCGCACGATCGAAAAACTGCTCCAGCATCTGCAGCAGTTCCAGTTCTCCCATGATTTCTATGGCGCGGTCCACCACGGTTTCGCTCTTCAGGAAATCCCAAAGATTGTCCTTGGTGAACACGATAACCTGGATTACTTCAGCCAGCGGTATTTTCTGCCGTGCGCGCCGCGCTCCGATCTCCCGATAGCGCTGCTCAATATCCGCTTGGTTTTTTCCCAGCAGCCAGTCGCCAAGATGTCGATAGATCTCGTACACGCGTTCGCGCAATTCGTGGACCGGCATAGTTTGGAAAGAACTCACGCTGGGAGAAGAAGTCACTTTCTTCTCCAACCCCGCGGCCAGGGTATCGGCATGCGCTTCAATCAGACGCACGAACCTGTAGCAGAACATCATGATCGCCGCCTCCTTTGACTTCGAGCCTTACACTTCTAGCTTCACTACTGCCTCAGCGACCCGGCCGCCGGCTGGAATCCTGCCCACTTCCACTTTCAAATCCGCAGTCTGGGGAATGGAGATAGCACGCGCGATTAGGCACAAAGACTTGGCCTGGCGCAGCAGACCCATCCCCTCATCAAGCTCCCCTTCAGACTGCACCGTGAGCCTGGGGCGCATCACAATTTCGCTGAAGGAGCACTCCAGCTTGTCCTTCCGCGCCGTGCCTTCTACTTCCACTTCGAGATCCGTGTAGGGAAACTTCGCGCTGCGGGCCACTGCCTCAAACGTGGTGGTGAAGCAGGCGGCGAGCGCAGACAGTAATAGTTGCTCGGGAGTCCAGCGTCCCGCCAGTCCCCCGAACTCTTCAGCCTCGGAGAAGTGAATTACATTGGGAGCCGAGTCGCACTTCGCCAGTCCGGTCCGGCCAGAAGTCCACCAGGCAGAAACGCGGTATGCATGTTCGTCCGCCATAGATTCACTCCAGTTCGATTCGCGGTTCCATGAACGCATTTTCCCGTTTGACTAAGTAGTCAGCGCGAAAATGACGGTGATGGTCGTTTCCACTTCAACTGGTTGCCCGTTGAGGAGGTAAGGCCGGTATCGCCACTGTTTAACCGCCTGGATGGCTGCCGGTACCAGCATCGGATGTCCAGTGACCAACTGCAGATCCTGGATGGAGCCTTCTTTGTCGATGATGGCCTTCAGCACAACATTGCCCTGGATCCGGGCCTCTCTGGCGATCACTGGGTAAGCCGGTTCCACTCTGCGGAGCAGCAAACCACTTGTTACCCCCTGGGAGATGCGGATGCGCTGGGGCACCACCGGTTGCAACTTAGGTATGTAAGCCAGATTTGAAGTAGCGTTGACAATCCCTCCGATCACTCCCCCGAGCTGGCCACCGGGAATTCCGCCCGGTACGCCGCCAACCACGCCACCGCTAGGCATCGGCGGAGGAACATCTTCTTCTTTGATCATTTGCACTTTCGTGGGAATCTTGGTGGGCGTTCGAAGCTGTCCGCCCGATAGCAAGTCGCTCTCAATCTGCTTCATGATTCTGCTGACCTGCTGCGCTGCCGGGGGTGGAGGAGGGGGCGGCGGGGGAGCTACCAGGAACGTTAATAATTGCGACTTTGGCAGTTCCTGGGTGAAATACAGCGGGATTAAGAGCAGCACCCCAAGCATGGCGCACTGTAGCGCAAATGATCCCAGAGTCGCCCAAGTCTGCCGGCCCTTTTGTCCGTCATACTGCAGCAGACTGTCTGAAAACATCGGCCGGACCTGCACTGGAGCAGTCATCAAACGCTCCAGAGAGGATAGCGGCACTTGCTGCCGTTGCACCTGCGGGCTTTCCTTGACTTCCGCCTCCCGAATCTCGATTGTGCCTTTCATGGCCACCTTCCCCTCGTGCCCCCTAAGTCGTACGATCTAGGCTTGATCCAGTTGCCTCCTGGTGTACGACTGCGGGGCAACTCCCAATATCTTCATATTGATTTTCGATCTAAGAGGCTGGTCCAGCCATGACGGGCAGCACGATTGCATGTGATTAGAATCACCGGGACAAGGCAGGTGTGTGACATTGCGGCCTTGTGCGATATAGATTCGGCCGCCCGAAGGACGTGGCTGTGATAGTCCACCGGGCGGAGGCTACGAAGCCGAAACCCAATTGCGGCGTTCGAGAAAGGTAGGAGGTTCGTAGGTACGTCCGGACGCTAGCCGCTTCGCTTCCCGGCGTGTAGACCATAACAAAAAAGGGCCCAGCGACGCTGCTGTGAGGCGAGCGACAAACGGAAATTCCTTCTCGACTTCGCGGCGCAACTGGTGAATCTGTTGGCTGACGCCGCGATTGACTTTCTTGAATTCTCTCTCCATGACCCAAAGCGCAGCATTGTAGGCGCCGATCAGCTTCTTCACTTGCCGCGTAAACCGCTCACGGATGCGTGGGTCGGGATGGTTCTTATAGCGTTGCCAGCCTTGGAGCATGGTCTGGCACAAGCGATAAAGACTCGGCCCATTACGCTCGAAGTCGCGCCAGAACGCCCAATCCAGAAACCGCTTGGAATCGTCGCGAGAGATGGCGCCGTGCTGGAAGTTGAATTTGTATTGTCCGTGGACATCCGCGAAGTCAACATCGGTCAGCATACGACCCTGAGCAGACATTTCCTGGTAAAGCGGTGTGCCCGGAACCGGCGTATAAAGCATGAACTGGTGAAAGTCGGTCTGGTAGCCGACGGCCGCTTCAATTTCATCGACGATGTTGTCGGGGGTGTGGTGCTCGAGCCCAATGATCGTCGAGCCCTGCACCCGTATGCCGTGTTCGCGGAGCTCCCGCGTGAGCTGTGTAAGGTCGTGACCTTGTAACTTGCCATAGCTCGACCGGGGAGATTCCAAACCCATCCACACCCACGAAATACCGAGTTCGACCAATTCCAGCATAGTGTACTTTCGAATCGCATTGGCGGAGGCAAACACCGAAAGCTCCCAGCTCTTGCCGGCTTGTTTCATGCGCTCCAGCAGGCGCATGGCGCGTGTACGGTGAAGCAGGAAGTTCTCGTCCATCACAAAGAAGGAATTTACCTTGAGCTCTGATTCGATCCCGCACATCACGTCAAACAGTTCATCGCCGGTCTCGTAAAAGTTGACGAACTTTCCTTTGCCACCAAAAAAAGCGGAGGTAGTGCAGAAGTTGCATCCTAAAGGACACCCCACGGATGGGATGATGGTTGCGGCAGTCCCACCCTCGCGCTGCGGAAGGCGTACTCCCAGAATCCGCGTCTGCAGACCGGAAACAATAGCGGGATGGCGAATCGGCGCGTGCTCATCTTCTCCCAAATACCGGCGCATCCAGGAGATGCCTTCTCCGCGCACGATGTGGTCGGCATCGAGCATCGCTTCCAGGCCGGGAATGGCGGCTACGTGGCCGCCCACAACGATGACCGAATCCGGGGAAAGCTCCCGCACCATGCGGCACATCTCCCGCACTTTCAAGACGTTGACGATGATCGAAGAGATACCAACGACGTCATAGTGGTTCCTGGTCAATTCGCGGGCAAAGGCTTTCCGCGTGGGAAAATCCAGCACACTGCAGGGCGCCGAAATGTTTTCCTGAATCATCATGATGCCCCAGGAGCGATGGAACATGCGCAGCGAGAAACTGCCCTGGGCACGCGTGACCTGGTTGTGATAGAGCTCCATGGGATTAATGGAACGGCTGCCGAATTCGTCGTCTTGAGCATAAGGCCCGAAGACAGAACTGAGCAGGATGCGGGCGTGACTTCCTTTGGGATGAATTTCCATATGATTGTTTATGCAGAGTACTCTTCAGCCGGCGTTACTTGCGGTGATGTGGGTTACATTACGAAACTATTACAAGCATCCAACAGGAGCCCGCATTCCGTTGTCATCGGCTGAGGTGTGACGCTGATCACAGGAAAGTGTGCAACCCGTCACAGATAGCCGTAGCACCCGGTGTTGTAGTGGATGCGAGGAAACCTGTCGTGTGCCTTGCCATACCAGGAAAGATTCTAGAAATTCAGGAGTTGGGCCTCATACGTGCGGCCCGCGTGCAGTTTGGCGGGATCGTGCGCCAGGTATCACTGAGCTTTGTGCCTGAAGCTGGACTGGGCGACTATGTGATGGTTCATGTTGGCTTTGCGATAAGCCGCGTAGATGCGGTCGAAGCCGAGCGCACCTACAAGCTTCTGCAAGAAATGGGAGCGCTGGAAGCGGAGTTGCCCCCGGCTGAATCGTAACTCCCGCTGCATGCTCACCAATGAAATACCTTGACGAATACCGCGACCAGCGCATTGCCCGGGCCTTGGCGGGTGAGATTATCCAGTGCACAACCCGGCCCTGGGTGCTGATGGAGATCTGTGGCGGCCAAACCCACACCATCATGCGATACGGCATTGACGAACTCCTGCCGCGCGGGATCGAACTTGTGCATGGCCCGGGTTGTCCCGTCTGCGTCACGCCGCTTGAGACCGTGGACAAAGCGATTGAGATCGCGCTGCAACCGGAGGTCACGCTGGTTTCCTATGGAGACATGCTGCGCGTGCCTGGCTCCCGTTCGGATCTGTTGCGGGCCAAGGCACAAGGTGCTGACGTTCGCATCGCATACTCTTCGACTGAGGCAGTGAAGATTGCCCGGGCGAATCCTGGACGCAAAGTTGTATTTTTGGCGATTGGTTTCGAAACCACCGCCCCGGCAAATGCCATGGCTGCATGGCAAGCCAAGCGCGAAGGCCTCACGAACTTTTCTATGCTGGTATCGCACGTACTGGTGCCGCCGGCGATCCGCGCTTTGATGGTTTCTCAAACCAACCGCGTACAGGCCTTCATTGCTCCGGGGCATGTCTGCACCATCATGGGATGTAAGGAGTATGAATCCCTGGTCCGAGACTTTCGCGTACCAATTGTGGTTGGGGGATTTGAACCAGTAGACCTTTTCGAAGCGATCCTCATGCTAGTCCGGCAACTCGAGGCTGGAGAGGTGAAGCTGGAAAACCAGTACGTGCGATCGGTGAGCTACCAGGGAAACCTGCCGGCGCAGCAGATTATGGCTGAGGTGTTTGAAGTGGCAGACCAGAAGTGGCGGGGCATCGGCCCGATCCCGCAGAGTGGATTGCGTTTGCGCGAGGAATATGCCGCTTACGACGCCGACCGTCTTTTTGACTTGAGCGAGATTACGGTAGACGAACCGGCCGAGTGCATCAGTGCCCAGGTTTTGCAGGGCTTGAAGAAGCCGACGGATTGTCCCGCATTTGGCATGCGATGTACGCCGGAAAATCCGTTGGGAGCTCCGATGGTCTCGAATGAAGGGGCATGCGCCGCCTACTATCACTATCGGCGCCATACGATCGCGAGTTAGGAGATTGCTTGTCAACGAAAACCCGCGACGAAACGAACTTCGAGCTCAGCTGCCCCGCGCCACTCGCGCTTAAAGACACAATCTTGTTGGGACACGGTAGCGGCGGCAAGTTGAGCGCCGAGTTGATTCGCGATATTTTTCTACCTGCGTTCCAGAATCCGGTGCTGGCGCGTCTGGACGATCAGGCCATCGTGAACGTGAATGGGCAGCGTCTGGCCATCACCACTGATTCGTTCGTGGTTAAGCCGCTATTCTTTCCCGGCGGAGATATCGGCTCGCTCGCCGTTCACGGTACGGTGAACGATCTCGCGATGGGCGGGGCAACACCACTGTACTTGAGTGTCGCCTTCATCATCGAAGAAGGCTTTTCAATGAACGAACTGCGGCGCGTGGTGAATTCGCTGCGCGGTGCCGCAGCAGCCGCGGCTGTGCAAGTGGTTACCGGCGATACCAAGGTTGTGGAGAAAGGGAAGGGCGACGGGTTGTTCATTAACACGACAGGAATTGGACTTGTACCAGAAGGAGTCAACCTTTCCGCCGACGGTGCCCGGCCGGGCGACAAGGTGCTGATGAGCGGTTCGATCGGCGATCACGGTATCGCAATTCTGGCGCAGCGCGAGGGCCTGGAATTCGAAACGCAGATCATAAGTGACAGTGCAGCCTTGCATACGCTGGTAGCCGAGATGCTCCGTATTACTCGAGACGTCCGGTGCATGCGCGACCCCACGCGCGGCGGCGTCTCCAGCACCCTGAATGAAATTGCGCAGCAGTCCCGGGTGGGAATCGAACTGGAGGAAAGCGCCCTTCCTATCCATGAACAGGTTCAAGGCGCGTGCGAGTTGCTCGGCCTCGATCCTCTTTACGTGGCCAACGAGGGTAAACTGATCGCAATCGTGGCGCCCGAAGCCGCTGAGGCGGTCCTACACGCGATGCGGCATCATCCTCTGGGAGCCGAGGCACAAATCATTGGCACAGTGAAGAAAGGGAACCCAGGGCTTGTAACTATGCGAACGCCCCTGGGAACGACCCGCGTCGTGGACATGCTGGCGGGCGATCAGTTGCCTCGCATCTGCTAACCCACAAGGCCGTCGCATGCCTTGGCTGGCGCGTGTGAAGATTCCATCTTCTCGTCGATGGTCCACCACACTCCGAGTTCAGCGGGATGTTCGCGCAATCGATACCCAACACCGAAACGATCCAGTTCGCACAAGATTTCTTTGATCGCCTGATCTAGAGAAGCTTTCACGGGCTCGCTCAAACTGCAGCCCGCGTCGTAGGACTCAGCGACAATTCCCACCAGGAGCATGTTTGCGGGTGCGACTGCGAAAAGCTCGGCGCTCAGCAGGGCGTCCACCAGAGCGGGCGAGTGCGGATCCATGCGAACGGCGGGGCGGTGACGCATGATGTCCGCTTTGCGATAGAGCGCTACCGTGCCCGGAACCGCTTCGGCAGAGAGGGCATCGACAGAGTCGATCAGAACAACCACGTCTTTTCCGGAGATCCGATCGATCAAATCGAGGGCGGGAGTTCCCAGGTCGACGACTTCGACAGCCTCGTCGAACTCATAACGTGACGCCACAAGCTGCGCAATGTACGGCCCAACGCCGTCATCTCCCAGCAAGACATTTCCTATCCCGCCGATCAGGACCTGCTTCATAGCACCTTTGCTTTGGCGATCTGTTTGCCCGACGGATCGAAGGCGTGGCAAGCACATGCCATGCAGGGATCGAAGGAGTGCACCGTGCGCAAAACTTCCAGCGGTTCCTCAGGCCGGGCGAGCGGCGTGTGCAGCAGGGAAGCCTCATATGGACCGTGCGCGCCAGAGCGGTCGCGCGGGCTGGCATTCCAGGTTGAGGGCACAACCGCCTGATAGTTCTTGATCTTCGCATCGTCGATTACGATCCAGTGCGACAACGTACCTCGCGGAGCCTCGTGAGTTCCAACGCCTTCCACTTCGTGCCCGGGAAATACAGGCTGGTTGTGAACGGTATAGTCGCCCTTGGCGATGTTGTCGGTGAGAAGCTGCAAATGCTTCTGGGCGAGTTCCGCCAACATTGAGGCGCGAATCGCGCGTGCGGCATGGCGGCCCAGCGTGGAGTGCAGCATATCTGGAGTCACGCGGATCCCTCCAACTGCTTGAACCTTGCTGATCGCGAGATTTGTATATTTGAGAGTCAGCGGATGGCCTTGGGAATAACCCACGAGAACCTGCGCCAGCGGACCAACCTGCATCGGTTCACCGTTAAAACGTGGAGCCTTCACCCAGGAATATTTCTGGTCGCCGTCCCAGCCGGTGAAGGCTGGCTCGGTCTCTCCGACCCAGGGATGCAGAGCCTTCCCCCCTTGATAGTAGGCGTGCGCCACATCTTCGCTAACCGAGTCACGAAACTCTTTGTCGGATGCGGTCTTGAATGGATGTGCACCCGCGATATTTCCATTCATGATGTAGCCGCCGGGAAGATCGTAAGCAGTGCCCGCGCTATCCAAGGGCAGATCGGGGACCGCCAGGTAGTTCTTCACGCCGCTTCCAATCTTGAACCAGTCGGCATACATAGCGGCCACTGCGCAGACATCCACGAAATAGACCTGGTTGATGAATTGCACGACTTCATCGAGCAGCACCCGGATTTGCTCCAGGCGATCCATATTGAGTGCGGTTGCGCTGTCGAGATCGATCGCGTTGGCCACGCCGCCGACCGTCAGGTTTTGAATGTGCGGCGTCTTCGATCCCAGAATTCCTACTACCTGCAAAGCTTTGCGCTGATATTCCAGTGCCTGCACGTAATGGGAGAAGGCCAACAGATTTACGTCGGGAGAGAGGCGCATCGCAGGATGGCCCCAGTAACCGTTCATGAAAATTCCAAGCTGTCCGCTGGCGGCGACCGCCTTTACCCGGTCTTGCGCGGCCTTGAACTCATTGCGGGAATTGCGCGTCCAGGGGGAGAGGCTCTCCGCCAGCTTTGCGGTCCGATCCGGATCGGCGTTAGGGATTTGCATGATGTCGACCCAGTCGAGCGCCGAGAGCTGATAGAAGTGAACGATGTGATCGTGCAACGCGTGCGCAATCAGGATGAGATTACGGATGTACTGGGCGTTGAGCGGAACCTCAAGCTTCAGCGCGTCTTCCACCGCGCGCACACTGGCCATGGCATGCACCGTGGTGCATACGCCGCAGAAGCGCTGGGTGAATAGCCACGCATCGCGCGGGTCGCGGCCGCGGAGAATCTTCTCAATGCCGCGCCACATGGTGCACGAAGCCCATGCATTGCTGACCGCATTGTTGTCGACTTCGACGTCGATGCGAAGGTGGCCTTCAATTCTGGTGATGGGGTCGATGGTGATTCGTTTCGCCATAATACCTGCTGTTAGTCAGAGTCTGTTGGTTCGTTTTCGCCGAAAAATCCGTACTTGAAATATCCGGTCCAGCGGATGTACGGCCTGCGGAACCGGAAGTAGCTCGCCATGTCATGCCATTCCTGAAGAGGAGCGGGAAGAATGCCAAACCGTTTGACGATGAGAAGAAATCCCGCGACGCCCATGCAAATGAAACCGAGCGATACCAGAACCTCGATGGTCGAGGGGAAATATAGCGACTCTGGGTTGGGCCGGAAAGCAAGCGTCGTCGGACTGAATCGGTAGACCATGCCACCCAGCGAACTAAACACGTAGCCCAGGAACATTTTTCCTGTCTCTTGGGTTTGCACCGAACGGCGGAGCATCCAACCGCCGACGGCCACCAGCAACATCTCCAGCCAGAAGACGCCGGCAAAACGATCCTCGTGGAAAGCCGTACCGAACGCGCCGCGGAAAATGATGTCGAGCAGTCGCAATGCGAGCCAGCCGAAAATCAGCCACGCCGTGATCCGGGCGGCCTCGTTCAAAACTTCCATGTCCATGGCCCGTTTCCATACCACGCAACACAACATAGTGGTACCCGCGACGCATCCGAATGACATGAAGGTTGATGCTCCCAGATACAGCAAGGGCAACCAGGGGGACTGCCATAAGGGATGGACTCGTTCTCCGGCCAGCAACATCAACGCGCCCAAAGAAGATTGATGCATGCCCGGCAACAAATAGGCCGCGGCAATAATCCAGGGGAAAAAATAGTGCAGCTTGCGCTCGAATCGCTCGACGCCAGGCCTCAAGCGGGAATCAAAATACCAGAGCCGCTCCAGCACCGGTGGAATGTTTTCTATGGCTAGAGGAACCATGGCGTAGATCGACATGCAAATGGCAACCTCGGCCAGCGGCGAGTGCATATTCCATTTCCATGGGAAGACGATCCAATAGAAGTTCCAGGGGCGACCGGCATCGATACCGAGCAAAAGAAGACCGCAAGCGTAAGCGAGGAAACTGGTCAGCAGAGCCATGCGCATCAGTGCGTGCAGGCGCTTCCGGCGGAACACCCAGGCGGCAATTCCTACCGCGAAGGCACCGGATCCCAGTCCTGTCAGCACCATCACGTTAAAAGTCTTCCAGATCCCCCACCCGTAAGCGTCGTTCATGCCGCTGACCGGCCCCAAACCTGCCAATTCCCGATAAGCGGTCAACATAAACGCCAACAGGGTCATGGCAAGCATGACGATAAAGAACCCATTGACCACCGGGAAGCCATACACCGGCACGGCCCGCTCCCAGCGGGTCTTATTCATTTTCATGGGGGCGTTCGGAGTTACGCTGCTATCGGTTCCCCGGTTCAGGCTTGCGGTGCTCATAGCTGGGCTCTCAGTCCGGTTTCCTTTTCGCGTTCATGAGCTTCTTTCTCATGACCCTTCAAGCTGGTGCGAATCACCTGCACCAGGCCGACATACAACAGCGCCGGCATCGCAAAGTACCGATAAAGGCGTCTTTGCCAGCGCAGCGTTTTGGCGGGCACCGAGTCCGGACCAAGCTCCGGCAAACCGAGTTTTTCGAAAGCGACGCGAGAGAGATACAACGCTTGCGTCCCGCCGTTATCGGTTTCTCCATACACACGGTCCTGGTAGTAGCGCCCGGGACTATTCTTGACGCGCTGTTTGGCCTCCGACAGCAAGACAGTCCGCGGACCAAAGGTGACCGCGCCGGTTGGGCACACGCTGGTGCATCCAGGCTTCATCCCTTTCTCCAGCCTTTGGCTGCACAACTCGCACTTGGTCACCCGTGGGTTATACCCCTGCCATTGGAAACGCGGGATGTGATAGGGACAAGTGATTGTGCAATAGCGGCAGCCGATGCATTTGTCCGCATCCCATCTCACGATGCCGCTTTCTGGATCTTTGTAGAGAGCCTGGAATGGACATCCGGCAGCGCAGGCGGGATCGAGGCACTGCATGCACTGGCGTTTCACATAGGAAAAAGCGGAGCCGTCTTCTGGCTTGTAAAGCTTGATGACGTTGCGGGTGAGATCGTTGAGATCGGAGGGCGCTTGATGCAGTTGATCGCCGCGGATATCCGGTGGCGTTCCGTTCGCCTCGGCGCACGCTGCCACGCAAGCCTTGCAGCCGATGCAGATGCTGGCGTCATAGAGCAATCCGACAGCGGCGCTGGGAACGGCAATGATCTCGGCCTGCAGAGTTTCGCTGCCGACGGTGAGGGCCACCGCCGCCGGAACTCCGGCCTTGGCGATGTTGACAAATAATTCTCGCCGAGTGATGGCCAAATCAGTCCTCTTTCTTCTCGACTTGCTTTCCGGATGACTGCTTGAGTTTTTCCGAGTGTGCCTGGTCGGCGGCAACCCGTTCTACGCCGGCTTCGAGGCTGCTCTGGAATCGCTGGGAAGCCACCCACCCAGCGCCCCCGACCGCCCCCACCACCACGCCCACCAGTGCCGCTGCGCCTGCCTTGATTCCTCCGGCAGCACTGTAAATGGGCGGGTAAGTATCGGGTGGGGTGGCCAGATGAATCGGAACAGTTTCGAAAGTACTCATTCGCCACACCACACTCTTTTCGGTGCAGCCTAGGCAAGGTGCTCCGATCCCGATGGGCCACACACCTGGAATCTCGTTGAAGTGGCGCGTGGAACAGGCGGCGTGAGTGACCGGTCCCTTACAACCAAGCTTGTAGAGGCACCAGCCGTTGCGGTGTCCCTCGTCGCCGAAGGCCGCGGCAAACCGGCCGGCGTCGAAGTGCGCCCGCCGCGGGCAATTTTCGTGGATCACGCGCTCGTAAGCGAACTTCGGACGGCTGAATTCATCCAACTCCGGCAGTTTGCCCATGGTGACGTATTCCAGGACAAGGGCAAGCAGGTTGTAAGGATTGGGCGGGCAACCAGGAAGGTTCACAATCGGTTTTCCGGATACCACGGAATCAACACCAACCGCTCCCGTGGGATTTGGATCGGCCGACGGTACGCCGCCCCACGAGGCGCAGGAGCCAATGGCGATCACCGCAGCCGCCTGCGCGGCAACTTCTCTCAGCACCTGAACTGCAGGTCTGCCGCCCATCTGCATGTAGACGCCATCGTCTCGGGTCGGAATCGCGCCTTCAACCACCAGCACATATTTGCCGGCGTTATCGGCGATGGCTGAGCGTAATGCGGCTTCCGCTTGCGCGCCAGAGGCGGCCATCAAGGTCTCGTGGTAATCGAGCGAGATCACGTCAAGGATCAAGTGAGCCACGTCGGGAGCGGAGGTGCGCAGAAGAGTCTCGGTGCATCCCGTGCAATCCTGGAAATGCAGCCAGATCACCGACGGACGCTTCGTTTTACCGATCGCCTCCGCGATCTGCAGGACTGATTTCTTGCCAGTAAGCGCCAGACCCACCGGCGCAGTAGCCATCAGCATGCCGCATAATTGGAGGAAACTTCTCCGGGAGACTCCGCTCGCCTCCAGGTGTTCTGCAATGGTTGGATGCTTGGACATGGGCGCCTTCCTGCGAACAGCGTTGCCCCGCGAGTTTCCAGGCCAGGAGCGCACAGATGGAGCTAAGGATAGTTTCGGAATTGCAGAGAAGCAGGAAGGTCCGATAAGTAAGCCGAGGCGCAGTTATTAACTGGTAAGAATGATAATCAATGACTTGGACTGGTTACGCGCCCTTCGGTTGCCCTCTTTGCACCCGCTATCTTTGTGCCTCCGAATATCCCTTCCGGCCGACGATCCTCGGGATGGGACAGAAATGTTTATCTCCCGAATTGATAACTTGAATCAGTGATAGGCATCACCCATCAGTGTGAGACCAGTCATTTCTCTCGCTCTGCACCATCTGCCGCCAATCCGCCAACTCAAACGGTTGACTTGAAGACAGCATATTTTGTAGGGTAGGCGCATAGCGACGATGACCGGGGCCGTGGAAGAGCATTTGCTGCCATCGCCAAGCAGCCTGGCAAAGTGTGATTGCAATCACACAGCCTTGTGATATCCGCCGCTGCATTGCCTTTCGGTGCGCACTGATAATTGCTCTCCGTGTATCCGTGAACCAGACATTACCAACGTAGGTCCGATAATAATCAGCGCCGTTCTTGGAGAAAAAATGAGATTCGAGATAAAAAAAGTGGCGGTCTCTTTGCTTGTGACAGTTCCTATCATGGTTTTGCTGTTTTTCTCCGCAGTGAATCCGCCCACCGCGTTGGCGGTTCCAAGCTATGCGCGGCAGACGGGCTTGGCGTGCAGTGGCTGCCACTACGCGCCTCCGGAACTCAATCCTGCCGGACGAAGGTTCAAGTTGCTCGGTTACGTCGATAGGGGAGATGACACCAAGACCATAAAAGCCGATGGCGGCAAGAAGCGCGCCGCGCTCGACCTTCTGTCTTCACTGCCCCTTTCCGTAATGCTTGAGACCTCGTTTACCTCGCTCAAGACTGCGCAGCCGCAAACCCAGAACGGCAACTTCGAGTTCCCTCAAGATATCTCCCTGTTTCTTTCTGGCGCATGGACCAGCAACGTCGGCAGCTTTCTTCAGGTGACGTACGACACCCAAGACGACCACTTCACCAGCGATAACACCGATATCCGCTTCGCGAACAAGACGAAGATGGGCGGCAAGGAACTGGTTTACGGCATCGATCTCAATAACAATCCCACCGTCGAGGATCTTTGGAACAGCACGCCAGCGTGGGGTTACCCGTGGGTCGCAAGCGACAACGCTCCTACTCCCAACGCTAGTCCTTTCATCAACGGCGGTTTGGCCCAGGACGTAGCTGGACTCGGCGTGTTTGGCATGTGGAACGACCATCTCTATCTGGACGCGGCCATCTATCGCTCTGAGCACGTGGGGGGCCCGCAGCCGAACCCAGGCGTGGGCGCGGGCTTCAATATCCGCGGCGTCGCTCCGTACTGGCGCCTGGCATGGCAGGAGTTAACGGGAAAGACGCAGTATGAAATCGGAACTTATGGTATGCACCTGCGTTCGACCCCCAATGAAATCACCGATCCCACCGGGGCCAGCATTCCGACGGATTCGTACACGGACTGGGCAGTCGACACGCAAATCGACCGCACAATCGTCAGAACTGACGTGCTTTCATTCCGGGCTACGTACATCCGGGAAAACAACGATCTGCTGAGCCTGCTGTTTCAGGGCGGTGGTCCAGGGAGTTCGACTCCGCTGGTATCGCAAGGTTCGCACCGTTTGAACACGGTCATGGCCAATGCCGAATATCACATCGGCAACAAGTACACGGGCACGTTCGGCTGGTTCAATACAACCGGGACATCTGATCTCGTATTCTATCCGTCGGGGACAGCCGTGACCGGCAATTTCAATGGCGACCCGAAAAGCGCGGGATACATTTTGAACCTCTCTTACTGGCCGTGGCAGAACCTGCAACTCGCGGCGCAATACACCGGCTATACGCGCTTCAATGGCGCAGCGACGAACTACGACGGCTTCGGCCGCAACGCGAGCGCCAACAATACGCTCTATCTGGACGCCAGGATCTTTTTCTAGAGAGAAGTAGAGATAATTGGGTTTCACCGGTTTTTCTTAGCAGGAAGTGAGCCGTTGTTTGCAACAATTTCAAGGAGAAGAAAACAATGAACAGCAAGTTCGCAATAAAGACATTCGCTGTTGTCGCGCTGATCGGTGCGTTGGGCGTGGCTTCGTGGGCCGGCGATATCGAAGGGAAAGTTACGGGGATGAAAGGCAAGTCAGTGGTTTATGTAGAGGCCATTGCCGGCAAGACATTCCCGGCTCCGACGAATCACCCGGTCATGGATCAAAAAGGTCTGGTTTTCGTGCCGCACATCATGGCCGTCCAGCAGGGCACACCGGTCGATTTCCTGAACAGCGACACGGTCCAGCACAACGTCTTCTGGACCGCGATCGGCAACGATAAGAAAGCGGGACACAATCTCGGCACGTGGCCCAAGGGTGAAAAGCGATCCTTTACCTTCGATAAGCCGGGCGTCGTGCCGGTGCTCTGCAACGTGCATCCGGAAATGGCGGGATATATCATCGTCAGCCCAACTCCCTATTTTGCCGAAACCGACGACAGCGGCAATTACAAGATCAAAGACGTTCCGGACGGCAGCTACAGCGTGACCGCGTGGCATGAAGGCGCCAAGAACCAGTCCAAGCCAGTGACTGTGGCCGGCGGGGGCAAAGCGGACTTCACCCTGAGTAAGTAAGGAGTAACGAAGCAAGAGTACGGGGAGCAGAGTGATCGACCTTGCTCCCCGTATTTCTCACCACACTTTTCATCCACCGTTGTAATCCAGAAAAAGCTGGTTGACGTTCAGCCGTCTCAAGGACTAGAAATTGCCTGCATGCTGAAGCGATATAAAAACAAAAAGGTCGATGGGGACTGGTTGAACACGAACTTCCCTTGCATGATGGCCTGTCCGGCTCACACGAACGCCGGGCGCTATGTCGGCCTGATCGCCGAGGGCCGCTTCGAGGAAGCCTATCGCATTGCGCGCGATCCCAATCCGCTGGCCAGCATCTGCGGACGAGTATGCGCGCATCCTTGCGAGACCGCTTGCCGACGCGGCGAGATTGACCGGCCCATTTCCATTCGCGCTCTCAAGCGTTTTCTCACGGAGCAGTTTGGTCCCGAGTCGAAACACCCCATCAACGTTAATGAAGGACGGGGACAGAACAAACTTCCGTATAAGGTAGCCGTGGTCGGCGGCGGCCCAGTGGGACTCTCCGCCGCACACGATCTTGCCCTCATGGGATACGCAGTCACGATTTTCGAAGCCGCGCCGGTTGCCGGTGGAATGCTCTACTTAGGAATTCCGGAATACCGCCTGCCGCGCGACGTAGTCGAAGCGCAGGTGCGCGAGATTATCGAGACCGGCGACATCACGCTCAAGCTCAATCATGCGGCGGGACGCGATTTCAAGATTGCCGATCTGCGCCGTCAGGGTTTCGACGCCGTACTCCTCGCCGTGGGCGCTCATCGCAGCCGCGATCTCAGCATTCCTGGCGTAGACCTCGATGGCGTGTACAAAGGCATCGAGTTTCTGCTCAACGTGAACCTGGGCTACAAGTTCACCATCGGCAAGAAAGTGATCGTGATTGGCGGAGGCAACGTGGCGATGGACGTCGCCCGCTCGGCGGCGCGAGAGGTAGTCCGGCAGCACGCAGGCGGCGTGCAGGATAACGAGCCTTCCGCTGAAAACGTGACTGCGGTCGCCACAAAGGAGATGGTGGATATCTCTCTTTCCGCTCTACGCATGGGTGCGCAGGAAGTGAATCTGGTCTGCCTGGAGCCCCGCGACCAAATGCCCGCCGCACTCGAAGAAATTGAAGAGGCCGAAGAGGAAGGCATCAGAATGCATCCTGGCCTCGGCCCCAAACGCATGATAGGCAGAGATGGCAAGGTGGTGGCGCTCGAGACGCTCAAAACCAAGTGGGTCTTCGATCAGAACAAACGCTTCAATCCGGCGTTCTTTGAGGGCAGCGAAAGCCAGATCGAGTGCGACACCATCATCATGGCCATCGGCCAAGCCCCGCGCCTTGACTTCCTCACGCCCGAAGATAAGGTCGAGCTGTCACCGCGCGGCCTTATCGCTGTCAATCCACAAACGCTGATGACCTCGGCTGCTGGGATCTTCGCTGGCGGCGACTGCGTTTTCGGTCCTCGCCTGATTATTGATAGCGTGGGCGACGGCAAGCGCGCCTCGGTCGGCATCGACGAGTATCTGCGCAAGAACAAACATCCTGAGCCGATCATCGAAGTCGAAATATTGAAGCGGCACAGCATGCCGCTGGACTATCTCGACATCAGCCGCCAGCCCGTGCCCATGCTTCCTCTCGAGCGCCGCACGGGCGTGACGGAAGTGGAAGTCGGCTACGATGCCCCGGAAGCGATCGCGGAGGCACAACGCTGCCTGCATTGCTGGGTCAACACGATTTTCGAAGGCACGCCGGAAGACGGCACCATGTGCATCCTGTGCGGCGGCTGCGTCGATGTTTGCCCGGAGAAATGTCTGGAACTGGTTGCACTCAATCGCATCGAGTTCGAGCCCCAGGCCGTGCAGCACATCCGCGACAACCAGGAATTGTTCGGCGTAGAGTTCGACGAAGTGGTAGCCGACGAACTGGGCATCGTCACCGGCTCCGCCATGTTGAAAGATGAGACCCGCTGCATCCGCTGCGGACTCTGCGCCATGCGCTGTCCTGTAGGCACGATCACGATGGAGTCGTATAACCTAATTCCCGCCGAACCCACCGGGTTGATCTCGGTGGCGGCGATTGGAGCAGGATTGCAGTCGAAGTAGAGTAAGAGACACACATGCCAGACGAAAGTAAAACCGAAAACCCTGACGACATAGTCAACCGCCGCCAATTCTTTGCGAAACTCGGGTTGGGCTCGCTCGGCATCGCCGCTGCCGGCACCGCCGCATTCGCATATCAGTTCCTCGAGCCGAATGTGCTGTACGAACCCTCGCCCGTGGTCAACGCCGGCAAGCCCGACCGCTATCCGCTGGATTCCGTCACGCTCGACGTGAACTCGGGCATCTACATCATTCACTCGCAGGAAGGCTACTTTTCGCTCAGCGCGGTGTGCACGCATCTCGGCTGCCTCACGACGTGGAAGCCGGAACTGGGCATCATTGCCTGCCCCTGCCATGGCAGTAAATTCGCTGTTTGGGAACGAGGCAATCTGAAACCGGGGGACAAAATCGAGGGACCCGCGCCCAAGCCTCTGCCGTGGAAGCGAGTCTGGCTCAACGATGACGGAGACTTGCTGGTGGACCGCTCCACTGACGTTCCTCCGCTGCAGCGGGATTCCTTCGTGAGGGTTTAAGCAATGGCCAAGACCGTAGAGCAATATTTCGACGACTTACGCGGCACGCGAGTGTGGCGCTCGATCTTCCGCAGCGGCACCGGTTCGAGCACACTGAAACGCGCCCTGGCCATCCAGCAGAATGTATTCCTGCACTTGTTCTCGACCAAGGTGCGCACCCGCATGCTCAGCTTCAGTGCCACTTGGTACTTGGGCACGCTGACGCTGGGGACGTTCTTTATTCTGGTCGCAACCGGAATCCCTTTGATGCTCTACTACCATCCCTCTGCGCCGCAAGCTTACGCCGATACCAAAGACCTGCAGTTCGTGGTGTCTTCCGGAATGTTTCTTCGTAATCTGCATCGCTGGACGGCACACACCATGGTCTTCCTGGTATTTGCCCATATGTTCAAGGTTTTTTATCGTGGCGCTTATCGCACCCCGCGCGAGTTCAATTGGGTGATCGGCGTGATTCTTCTGCTGATGACCCTGTTGCTCAGCTACACCGGCTACCTGCTTCCCTGGGATCAACTGGCCTACTGGGCCATTACCGTGGGATCGAACATTGCTTCTGCGGTCCCGGTCATGGGAAATAAGATTCACTTCCTTCTGCTTGGCGGGAACGCGGTCAATGCCAATGCGCTGCTGCGCTTCTATGTGCTGCACTGCATGATTCTGCCGCTGGCGGCGATGTTCTTCGTTGCCATACATTTCTGGCGCATTCGCAAGGATGGCGGCCTCTACTCCCACGCCAGCGAACCGGCAACGCTGCGCGCAACGGTTGCGCTTGGTGATGCAGCAGCGAAGGAGGCGCAATAATCATGGCCGACTCAAAGGATTTCACCGCGGGCATCGACTCCAACGCGAAGAAGTCTCCGCGCCGCATTGTTTTCATCACCCGCCGCACTTCGGCCCAGGTGAAGGCTGACACTGAAGATCAGGTGCAGACTTTTCCGGAAGTCCTGTTTCGTGCGGCCGTCGCCGTTCAAGTGCTTGCTATTGCTCTAGTCTGGATCTCATTGATCTTCAACGCGCCACTCGAAGGTCTGGCCGATCCCTCCCACACTCCCAATCCGGCGAAAGCTCCCTGGTACTTTCTTGGACTGCAGGAGATGCTGCATTACTTTCCACCGATGGTGGCCGGTGTGCTCGTTCCGGGCCTGGTGGTGATGGCGCTGATCGTAATTCCATATTTTAGAGTGAACATCGAAGCGGAAGGACTCTTCCTCAAGGATCGCCAACGGCGGTTGCGCATTTTCTATTTGGTCGCGTCCGCTCTGTCGTTGTTCCTTCTGTTTTTCAAAGTGTACGCGGCTCTCATTCCGACATTAATCATGGCCGGAGTGATGCTCCTCGCGGCACAGAGTTCTCCGCAATCGTCTTCGCTCTTACGCCGTTATCTGGCGGCGAGGCCACTTTCCTATTGGGTGATGACATGGTTCTTGTTCGAACTGGTGGTGCTCACCGCGATCGGCACATTTTTCCGCGGTCCGGGCTGGTCCTGGGTCTGGCCGTGGCAAGGGTCTTAATTCGCTCATGATAGAAAAACTCAAGTCGCTGTGGCAGAAATTGTTCGGAGACAGTGTTCGGGCGTTCGGCGTGGTCAGTTTCGTGTTTTTGGCTTCGCTCGCGATCGCCCCGGCGAAAAACCACTTCAGCGAGTGGCGCCATTATCAGCACGGCTATAAGAAGATGATTGCCAACCGCAGCGACGCGGTCACCCTGCAGCGGCATTTCGAGGGAGGGATCCAGCAGATCTGGCTGCCCGAACTCGGCGTGGTCGACCGCTGCACGAGTTGCCACGTTGGTTTGAAAGAAGCCAGCCTCGCCGACGTGAACGTGCAGCCCTTCCGCCCGCATCCCGTGATTCCACATAAGCTCGAGCAATTCGGATGCACGGTATGCCATCGCGGACAAGGCGTTGCGACCACCGTGGCCGAAGCTCACAACAGCACCCTGGCATGGGAGCAGCCGATCCTGCCGGCAAAATACATCGAGTCGTCCTGCGGCGAGTGCCATCGCGGCCCGCTAGCAGGCGCCCCGCAATTGAATCAAGGCCGGCAACTGCTATCCCGCTATGGCTGTGTCCATTGCCATACGGTGAAGCTGCCGAGCGGCGGCACCATGAAAGCGACCGACGATCCGCCCGCGCTCTCGCACATTGCCGACAAGACAACGCGCGAGTGGATTTATGCCTGGCTGAAAGATCCGCAAGCCTACGCGTCGACCTCTACGATGCCGAATTTCAAGCTGAGCGATGACGATGCGCGGGACATATCCGCGTTTATGATCGCGAATAGCACCCCGCAGGCCGGAGACACTGCTGGGCTTTCGGCGAAAGGATCCGCCGATCCCGCTGCCGGCGCAAGCTTATACGGAGAATCCTTCTGCGCCTCATGCCACGCGGTACAAAATGCCGCCGGCAATCTGGTCGGCGGCGATGTTGGCCCGGAGCTGACACGCGTGGGCAGCAAAGTGAAGCCCGAATGGTTGCAGGCATGGCTGCGCAATCCACGCGCTTACGAGGCAGAGACCGCGATGCCACACTACCGCTTTAGCGATCCTCAAGTCGCGACACTCTCCGGATTCCTGCTGGCAAAGGCTGATTCCGATCTGCTAACCAACGTCCATCTCGAAGCCGCGACTCCGGAGCAGATCGCACACGGCAAGCGACTGGTTTCCGATTACGGTTGCGCGTCGTGCCATGAGATCGCCGGCATCAAAAAGCCGGAGAACTTTGCGCCCGAACTTACCCGCATCGGAAGCAAGCCCGTCACTCAGCTTGTGTTTCTCCCAGGCATGCAGCACACACTTCCCGACTACATCGCGACCAAGGTCAAGCAGCCGCGCGCTTTTGGACAAGGCTTGAAGATGCCGCAGTACACCTTCACGCCCGCGCAGATTGATTCGCTCGCCACCGCCCTGCTCGCGTTCAACGACCGTTCCTCCACTCTGCCTCCGTCGCTGACGGTGGCGGCGAAGCCGGAGTCGGATTACCAGCCCGCGGGCAAAGCCGGAAAACTGATGACCGATCTGGCCTGCTTCAGTTGCCATCGCATCAATGGCCACGGCGGCGACATGGCCCCCGATCTCACATGGGAAGGCAGTTCGGTGCAACGCCAGTGGCTGGTGGAGTTCCTGAAGAATCCGAACACGCTGCGGCCGTCGCTGATTCGCCGCATGCCAAGATTTAACCTTACCGACGCCGAGGCCATTGAACTGACGGATTATATTATGACCGTGTACCAGAGTCCGGCGGTCGATCGCGATTCCATGCCGCTGAGCGGCTATCCGCAAGGCCAGGTCGAGCTGGGCAAACAGCTTTTCTATGGCAAGTACGCGTGCCAGGGCTGCCACATCGTGGATACGAAGACCGACAAGGGCTACATTGGCCCGACGCTCACCCAAGTCGGTACGCGCCTCACCGCGGCATGGATGTTTCAATGGATGAAGAATCCGCAAGCCCTGCGCCCCGGCACGCAAGAGCCCAACCGCGCCATGAGTGACGAAGATGCCCGCGCCCTGACCGCGTTTCTTTGTTCGCAGAAAGGCGCAGGCAAGTCGGAGGTAGCAAAGAAATGATCCGTCGCTTGCTGACCATCGTTGCACTATTTGCCGCCGCGCTGGCGACGTCCTGTTCGCATAGGACCGCCTCCGCGCCGCTGCCTCAGCCAACGGCATTCGGTGCGGCCATCGTTGAATCCAGCGGAGGAAAGCAGACCGCGCAGACAGGCATGGCGCTGCCGCAACCTCTAGTGGTGCAGGTGAATGATGAGCAGGGAACTGCCATCGCCGGGGCGCTCGTCGAATTCAGCGCCGCGCCAGGGGTGACTTTTGATCCGGCTAATGGGCTTACGGATTCCAGCGGCCAGATTACGACCAACGTTACTCTCGCCGGCATGGCGGGACGCTATCAGCTCACGGAGTTCACCACCGACAAAGCGCGAAAAAAAGTCGCGCTGACCATCGAGGAGATTGCTCTCGGTTACCAGCAGACTCTGGGACGACAGCTTAACGATCAGTACTGCGAGCGCTGCCACAATCCCGAGTCGACCGTCGAGCGCGTGTCTAATTTCGATAACCTGGAAATCAAGCCGCATCCATTTACCGAGGGCGATACACTCAACAAGATCAGCGATGCCGATCTTACTGCCATCATCAGCCATGGTGGACTCGCGCTTAACAAATCCGCGCTGATGCCGGCCTGGGACAACACTCTCAGCAAGTCCGACATTCAGGCGCTGATATCCTATATCCGTGCAATTTCAGATCCGCCTAATCGTAATGCCGGCCCCGTGTACGCGAAAAATTAACCTGTTGTGCCTGTGCTAATGTTTGCTGGCTAACGCGGCTCGGGCTCAAGTGCTTCCTGCAAACGAAATCAAAGACCCCGAGTTGCGCGCGTTGCAGGAGCGCAACATGGACGATCGGAAGAAACTCGGGGCAGACATTCTCGCGTTGCCCACAGACTAACCTTTCTGTCTCAGCCGCAAGCTCGATCTCGAGCAGTCAAAACAGAAATGGGCCGACCAACGCTCGATTCAGTTCGATCGCTACCAAGGCAAGATAGTGTTGCAGATCACCGGCAACTACTATGCGGCCTACTCTGCGGAGAAAACAAACTCCGAGCAGCACCGCCGCGCGATACTCAACGGCGAGCGCGTGAGTCTTGAACTTCAAGTCGCTGAGGCCGGCGTGCAGTGAAGTCTTTTCGCGGGAAGAAGTCGCTTTTCTTCAGGTGACTCAAATCACAGCGCTGGCGCTTGCCCTGGGCTATGGTTTGAGGAAGGGCAGGTGACCCTATGCTGGGTCCGTCCGTCATTGAAGGTTTGTCAAAGCTGTCTCCGGAAGAGTTGCGCGAGGCCTTCGCCAACTTCCTTCCTAAAGAAGCCACTGCCGCCGAGAAGACCAGCGCCATTGAGGCCTGGCTGCGAAGCCCAGCTGGCGGGGCTTTGCGGGAGGCAATGGCGAAATGGATTGTCGACGAAATTGTTCCGGTGGACAGGTTAGTTCCGAAGGCTTATGTGAAGTGGCGCCCGCCGGTCCGAGATGCCATGATGTTCGTGGTGATGCGGCTCTCACCCGCGCGCCTCGCGCCCAAGCTATTGGAGCAGCTTGAGCTTCCGTCGAAGACCCCCGCCGAAGCTCGCCTGCTGCGGCTGATTGCGAAAGTGCCGGGTCTGCAGAAACTGGGGCAGGTCATAGCCCGCAACCGGAATCTACGACCCGCTCTGCGGAATGCGCTCGCCCGGCTGGAAAATGGAATTCGCGATGTCCGGCCGGAGGATGTAGCCGCCCTCATCCGGCAGGAGTTGGGGCCGCGGGTCGAGAAATACGCCGTGGAGATTGCACCGGCAATTCTCTCGGAAGCCAGTGTCAGTGCGGTGGTGCGCTTCCACTGGCGTAACCCGGAGAGTGGAAAACGTGAAAGGGGTGTTTTTAAAGTTCTGAAGCCTCACATCCCTGAATACTTTGCGGAGGACATGGAATACTTGCGGGGACTGGCCCAATACTTTAGCGACCAGTACCGCAATTATGGATTTCCTCGGCACCTCATTCCCGATACCTTCAAGAAAGTCCGGCGACTGCTGCGGCACGAGGTCAACTTTGTCCGTGAGCAGAAGACGTTAATCGAAGCGCGAAGTCTTTACCGGTCCATGCGTGGCATTCGCGTGCCTCAGTTGATCGCGCCTCTGTGCACACGCAGAATTACTGCCCTCACCGAGGAACGCGGGATCAAGGTGACGAACGCGGCGGCACGGCTGCCTGCCGCGCGCCGCGCGAAAATCGCCGAACAACTCATCGAAGCGCTGATTGCAGTCCCGCTTTTGGCGGCGCAGGAGGATGCCGTCTTTCACGGTGATCCCCACGCCGGCAATCTGCTGTACAACAACCGCACGAGCGAACTGACGATTCTCGACTGGGCGCTGCGCGAACGCTTAAGCAGGGATCAGCGCCGGGATCTTGCGCTTTTGTTCCTGATGGTGACCTTGCGTGATCCGGTCGGCACCTGTAACGAAGTTCTGGCACTCAGCCAGCAAAACATCAAAAGCACTTCGCCGAAGGGACGAATGGTCGGGGAAATAGTCACCCATTTTCTCGACGAAATGCCGGTGATGCGTCTGCCGGGCGGCGCGGATGCGATGAGGCTCCTGGAACGCGTTGCAATGAAGGGTATCAAGTTTCCGGGACCGCTGATTATGTTGTCGAAGGTGATGTTCACGTTGGATGGAATCCTGCAGGATGTTGGAGGATCCGGCAGCGGCATGGGGTTCACGATCGCGCGACACATTGCGCAGCACTGGATAAGGAACCGTAAAGAATTCCGTTCGCCTCTGGTGAGTAAAGACTGGATTACACTGCAGTGCAGCGCATTGCTTTATAGCAGCCGTTTGTGGCTGCAGAGCGAGCAGGCAATCATGGACCGATTGTTGCCGGCGGCTATTTCGGCGGTCCCACTCGCACCGGCCTGAGTTTCAGGCGACATCTTTCCAGGCGTTATTGCTCTCTGCGACGTCGTTCCAATCGGTCTCTGCTGCTGGAGATATAAAGCTCATCGCCCGTTCGGCCAGGGCAGTAATCGTTAGACTGGGATTAACGCCGAGGTTGGCTGCAACTACGGACCCGTCACAGATGTACATATTCTTGTAGTTGAAGACACGGTGGTGAGAATCCACCACGCCGTGGCTGGCAGAATCGGCGATCACGCAACCTCCGATACAGTGTGCGGTGCCGGGAACATCGAAGAGGATCTCCGGAAGCATGCTCATACCAAAACCTCCGGTCAGGAGCGCGAGTTGCTGCGCGAACTCATTTGCCTTCGGAATATAAGTGGGCACCTTCTCGCCCCGGCTGACGAGAAATTTCCGGAACGGCCAGAACCAGGGGCGTTGCCAGCGCATTTCGATCTCTCCATCCAAGGCCTGCATGCAAAGGAGAATAAGAAATTCCCGCGCCCAGCCGAGGGGTTGCAGCACGCGCACAGTCTTAAATGGATGGCGGAGCAAAGAGGCGATAACATTCTTCAGCCAGAGTGCAATGCGCTGCGGACCGGGACGGCCGTTCGTGAGGATGGTGGTAAGAAATCCCATTGCGTCGGAGCCCCTGGGATAGCGGACTGCTTCAATGTGAGTGTGCTCATCAATGTAGACACCGGAACCGATCGCTATTCCCTGCGACACATCTTCCGAGTAGCCCGGTGTGCGTACCCCGATGAGCGATTCAGAATTAGTACGCACATGCTGGCCCAGTTGGCTGCTGATGGCTGGCAATGAGCCTTTTTCCTTGAGTTGAAAGAGGAGTTCCATTGTTCCCAGCGACGAGGCCGAGAAGACCACGCCACGGCAGGTGACCTGCTCGCGGTGCCGATGAATCCACGCGGTGGACTTAACCGTGGAGACCTCGTAGCCGGCGCCGCCAGCGATAATGCCATCCCGCGGTTTAACATTCACGACTCTGGTCTCGGGAAAGATCCGTGCCCCCTGTTTTTCAGCTAAATAGAGATAGCCTATGTCCAAGGTATTCTTGGCACCATGACGGCAACCCATCATGCACCCGCCGCAGCCGATGCAGGTGGTTCGCGCCGGTCCTTGTCCGCCGAAGAATGGATCCGGAAAGGTCTGACCTGCTGGCTCTCCCACGACAGGCTGAAAGATGCCCACATTGGTGCAGTAGAAGGTATGGCCAGAACCCGTAGTCTCCGCAGCTTTCTTTAGGAGATGATCGGCCGGCCCGAGGATCGTGTTTTGCGTCACACCCAGCATTCGCGATGCAGTTTCGTAGTGCTGGGGCATTTCCGCTTTCCAATCCTCCAGAGCCTTCCACGAGCCTGCTTCCCACACTTTCGCCGGAGGAGGCAGCAGTGTACAGGCGTAGGTGATCGATCCTCCACCTACCGCGCAGCCATGGAAGATAGTCGCGTGCTTGAAGAACTGTATGTTGAAAAAACCGCGCAAGCCGAGACTGGGCCGCCAGAGCCAGCGATGGATTGACCAACTGGTGCGCGGCAGATTTTCAGCCGTCCACCGCCGGCCCATTTCCATGACCGCGACCTTGTATCCCTTTTCCGCGAGTCGAAGAGCTGAAACGCTGCCGCCGAATCCCGAACCAATAACGACAAAGTCGAAATCGAATTGGTTGTTGCCGTCTGCCATACAAGTGCCCTAAGTGCGAACCACCTTCCGTTACGCGCACAGGGAGGAGGCAGTGTCGAAGCAGTGTGCCGAGACAGTCAAGGGAATCGGCGAATCCGGCGGCGGTGCGGCGACCACGGTCCGCAAGATGTTGCCAGCAAGTTGCCACCAGCCATGGAACACTCGGCTGCCGTTACCATCGCCGGTATAGCGGACCAGCATTCGGCTCCAGCCATTGAGATCGCATGACGCCTCCAACGGGCTAACCACTACGCACCGGGTGTCGAGTCGAAGGCCCTCACGGAGCGCTTTGAGTGCGCTTTCTTTGGCGCTCCAAACCAGGGCCACGAGCCGATCGCGATCCGCCGCAGATGCGCGCGCCACCAGCGCTTTCTCCTCGATGGTGAAATAGTCGGAAACAAAAGCGTCGCCGTGTGGCTCGACGATCTCTAGATCACAACCCAGGTCCACGCCGGAGATGGCCACGGTACAAGCAGCGATACCGGAGCGGTGGCTGAGGGAAATTGTGACCGCTGCCGGTTGGTTATCGATAAAGACCTCGGGTGCTCCGGATGGGGTCGGGCGTATGTCCATTTTCTCAAAGACCTGAGGATGAGCAGGCATCTTCAGGCAAACGGACAGGGCACGTTTCGCAGTCCAGCGGCCCAGCCGCCAGTCCGCGCGACGCTTGGCGAAGTGCAATCGCTCCAGGGAAGCCGCTTCGCTTTCGCTTAGCCAATCATTCTCCTCTGGGATGTCCGCTTCCGTTTGCTCCAACCAGTACACGTTCATACAACTCCCCCAGCCAGATCAGGCCGCAACCGTTATCGAGGTTTCCGATTCTCTGATTTCAGATTTCCCGCATTCAGATTTCGCCGCTTCTCTTCGCATCCCCCGTTCGACCGCGTGAATGAGATAAGAACGCAGGTTTGCGGGCGGAATAATGTAATTGAGAGCACCGACGTCGAGAGCCCGCTGGACACTGTGTACGCGGTCAAACTCGGAGGCCATTTCCCCCAACTTTTCGGAGTGCACGAGTTTAAAAAGCTCGTCCCACTGAGTGCGCAAACGGCCTTTCTCGGCGCCGTCGGCCAGGGTTATCGCCTGGCTCAGCGCCTGCAATCGCGCATCTTTCTTGGCCCTGGCCTCTACCTCGCCGGCAAAAACCACGGCTGCCGCCGGAGCCCCGCCGATCACGGAGGCATAGGTTCCCTCCAGAGCTGCCACTTCGACGTTTTCATTCAGCGCCCGCGAGAAGACCACATAAGCGCCTCCGTGATAGCGCGAGACCACGCAGAAAACAATGGGACCTTTGAAGTTCACCACCGCCCTCCCGATCTCAGCGCCGTACTCGAGCTGCAGTCTGCGCATCGACTCCGGGGAGCCATCAAAGCCTGACAGGTTAGCCAGGACAACGACCGGCCGGTTGTTGCTGGCCGCGTTAATTGCGCGCGCGAGTTTCTTGGAGGATTGCGGGAAGAGCGTCCCCGAAGTCCAGTGATCCGGTCCGTCGGCCGGGACAAATCCTAATCTCGGTACGGGTTGGGATTCGATACCGATCAGACAAACAGGATAACCACCGAGATGAGCATCCCAGACGACCGCGGTCTCCGCCGCGCGCATGCCAGCCCAGCGCTCCAACGGAGCATGGTCCTGATCGATGGCCGCCATCATCACCTTGCGAATATCAAAGGATTTTTTGCGGCCGGGGTTGGTTTCGTCGGATAAGATATCGCCGATCAGTTCGAAGCCATCTTCACCATTGCCGTTCTTTCCGTGAGGCTGGACTCTCACATCTCGATCGATGGGATCGGTAGTCGCGGCTTGCCGGGGAAAGCGCTCGCCGGGCGCGACGTAGGTGTGATCATAGTGACGCAACAAAATGTGGCAGGCCTCATCAATATCGCGTGCCCAGTACTGCGCCTGACCGTTGATGCCCATGATGCGGTCGTAGCCGCCGATTCCTTGGTTGTCCTCGGCCGAGATGGAGCCGGAGAACTCCAATGCGCGCTTGCCCGTAAGCACCATGGCTGCTTTCGGCGTCATAATCAGAATTCCCCGGGTGTGCATGAGCATGGTGGCCTCGGCATTCCAGTAGGGTTGTGCGCCCACGTTGATCCCGTTCACCACCAGATTTATTTCGCCTCCCGCCTGCGTGAACTCGATCAGGCCTCGTAGCACGCGGGCAATCCAGTCCATGTTTTCCACTCCGCTGTCCATCGAGATCTTGGCGCCGGCCGAGATGGGGAACCATTCCAGGGGAACGCCCTTTGCCTGGGCCAGATCCAAGCCTGCCAGGATGCGCCGGCATTCTGGCTCGGCGATGGCGCCGAGATCTTTGCTGGGATCGCCAAGCAGGAGAACGCGTGTCATGCCCTGGGGATACTTGAGCGTAAAGTTGCGGATGACTCCAACGATGATGTTGGCTTGGTTTTGACCAGAGGGTCGATCAACCGCGACCAGACGGCCGCCACTGTCAAGGTCATGCTCGACAAAATCGCCAGCGGGGAAATCAGCCCGCGTGTGCTCCGGAGCGGGCGTGAGCATCTTGATGATTTCGTAAGGGTAGATGAGCCCGCGCTGGCGCATGCGGACAACTTTCTGGTCGTATTCGGTCAGCGTCCGGATGGGTTGCAGTTTGTCAGCGGGCCGGAAGGTAACGAGCATGCCGCTGCCGCCCGGACTCGAAATGCGCATGACCATGTCGCGCAGCTCACCGGTCGCCGGATTAGGAATGCGAGCACGTACTACGACTTGCTCCAGCCCCAGACCTTCGATGGCGGGCGCAAGTTTGTGAACAAGTTCGCGCAATTCTTCCCGCGTGAGATTCAGCGGTGGCAGAATGTTAAGCAGGATTCGATTCCAATAGAGGCGTTGATGGCTCGGCCGTCGCGACTGAAACAGCCTCATGCCGGCCATTGCTTCGGTCAACATGCGCTCCAGATGCGGCAGTTGCACGATGCGGCCCGCCTCATTGCGCACCGGTGTTACATCGCGCACTTCTGCGCAGGCGAATAACCGCTCATCTTTCGGGTTATCGCGCGCCACGGCATGGAGCAGGTATACGTCTTCGGCGGAGGGCAGCCGCTCGATCTTGAAATTCTCAAGTCTCCAAAGATGTAGCCGTTTCCCCATCAGGGGGTGAATTCCACGGTAAAGCTTCTCCTCTTCAAATATGTTCGCGCTGGGGCGGTAGGTGAAATGCATACTGTTCGTGCCGCGGGCTGAGCCCGCGACTGAAACCACGATGCGTCGGATTGAGCGCGGAAAGCCGGCCCGGTTGAGCACTGAGCGCACTTCCTGCTGCGTGGCCTCCGGATCGCCGTGCCCGCCAGGATGGAAAACATAAAAATCGATTACCACGTCATGGTCGGCCGGAACTTCCGCGATCATTGGAAACATTATCCGCGCTGCCTCAGACAGCCCGGAATACCCGCTTTGCGCGGTGAATACATGGAGGTGCTTTCCTTCGTGATCGTATTCAGCCGATACGCAACAATGCCCATCCATCAGCAGGGAGCGAAAGTTCGAGAGCTTTCGAATTCGGTAGTAGCGCAAAGTGAGCGTCTCCAACAGCAGCGTGCGCATGGCCGGGCTGGCGTCCGCGAACCGACTCAAGAGCAGGTTCATCAGCGGCTGCGGACAATCGATCAGTGCGCGGACTCTCTTGCGGCGGTCGGCGGCATCGGGATTGGCAGCCAGGTAGGCCAGGTGTCCCTCCATTTGTTCGTATACTTTCTTGCGTGATCGTTTAAACAGAGGCTGGTCGAAATAGCGATAGCGCACCTCCCGGGCCAGGTCGGTGACTGCAGGGAATATCCCGTTGGTTATCGAAACCATTCGGTCGAGTAACATTCGAAAAGACTCGTCCGTATGCGGCGAAAGCATTTGGACGCGCTGCAGGCGCCGCTCGAGGAGGTTCAGAACTGGCGCGATTTGCCGCTCCATACGCTGATGCGATCTGTAGATCCAAAGCAACGTCTCTTCCAATTCAGGCGAGCGAGCCAGCGTGTGGACACCGTAGTGAGACAAGGCGCGCCGAAGCGCGCCGACAAAGGCTGGCGGAAGTCCTTCACCACACGTCTCCAGCATGCGCAAGTAGGAAAACAGATACGCCTCACTGCTGGGCTCTTCGCCGCTGGCCCGATGATTTACCTCCGGATCACGTTTGAACAGGGAACATATATCGACAAAAATGTTAAGGATCTCGTCTTCGGCCTGTCTTATTTCGTCGCTGTCCGCCGGGCATTTCTCGCTCCATCCGGCGAGTAGCTGCGCGATGTGCTTCGGATCTGCGTCAAAACCAAGCATTAGCTGGCGGAGTTCAACCAGGCTCTGGCGGCACATAGATTGGATGGCTTCACCGTTTCTCTCCGAAGCGGCTGACGCGCCAAAGACCACTCGCTTCGTTGCTGCCACGGTATCGTCACTGGCGGCGGGGTCGATCTGCAGGAGTGGGGCTCCGGTATCCACCTGCACGTTGGGTATGGTCATCACCTGCCGGACTTTTCCGGAAAATGGAGCCACGACCTGCATCTCCATTTTCATGGCTTCCAGCACAGCGATGCGATCTCCAACCACAACGGTGTCGCCCGGCTTCACGAGAAGAGAAACCACGACCGCCGGAGCGGGCGCGTGTACCACTCCGCCGTCATCGCGATCAATATGGTGCGAAACGCTGTCCACTTCGATCCGGTAACTGAGTCCCTGAACTACGGAGACGATTCTGAAACGGCGCCCGAAAACTGTGAGGCGGCATTCGAAAGGACTCAAGCGGTCGATGCAGGCATCGATGCGCTTGCCGTCCGCCTCCACGCGATATCGCTGCGGACCAAGGCGATAAGTCTTAGGCGAATAGCAATGACCCCGATAGCGCAGTTCCGCAGTCCGGCCTATTTCACTCCGCCCTTGCGGTCGCCCGCGCACCGCCGACGCATAGAATTGAGTTTGCTCTACCGCCAGTTGGGTGTCGTAGGACTCGATGGCGGCCTGAATCAAAGCCACGTCGGCATAACTCTTGGAGATGTGCTCACCGCTCGCCGCCAGATGATCGAGCCATCCGTTGTGCGCTTCTGCACGCTGCACCTCGGGACGGTTCAGCAGTTCCAACAGAAACGCTTTATTGCTGGCTCCGCCCTTGATGACCACAACACTCTCGCGCAGCACTCGTTGCAGACGCGCAAGTGCTTCTTTGCGGTTCTGCCCGTATGCAATGATCTTGGCGATCATCGAATCGAATTCCGCCGGGACGACGTCGCCTTCCGCCACACCAGTGTCGACCCGCACGCCTGGCCCCGTCATAATTCTGAATCGCTCAATCGAGCCCGGGGCGGGAGCAAATCCGTTCTCGGGGTCTTCCGCATTCAGCCGCACTTCGATGGCATGACCGGTGGTGCGCGGCGGTTCGCCTTCCAGTCGTCCACCGCGCGCAACGTGAATCTGAAGTTTTACGAGATCGATTCCGGTGGTGCATTCGGTCACTGGATGTTCGACCTGCAATCGAGCGTTCATCTCCATGAATGAGAAGTGCTTGATTTCCGGTTGGTACAGGAATTCGACCGTGCCGGCGTTGCGATAGGCCGTTGCTTGACTAAATCGAACTGCCGCCTCGCGCAACGCTTCATCTTGCTCCAGCGAAAGAGCCGGCGAGGGCGCTTCTTCAAGAACTTTCTGGTGGCGTCGCTGGATGCTGCAGTCGCGCACGCCGGCGGCCCACGTTGTCCCGTAGTGGTCGGCAATGATTTGAACTTCCACATGACGGGCGCAATCCACCAGCCGCTCGAGAAGAACGGTTGGGTCTCCAAAAGCTTTGAACGCCTCGGCTCGCGCGCTGGCGAAAGCCTGCGAGAGTTGTGCCGCTGAACGCACCAGCCGAATTCCGTGACCGCCGCCTCCAGCAGCGGCCTTAATGAGGAGCGGATAGCCCAGGCGCTCGCCCTGGAACTCCGCCTCAGCGAGCGTATCGACGGCCCCATTGCTCCAGGGCACGACTGGTATCTGCGCCTGTTCGGCCAACTGCTTCGCGGCGATCTTGTCGCCTACGCGTCGCATCACGTCGCCATCGGGGCCGATAAAGACAATGCCCAGTTCGCGGCAAAGGTCGGCGAATGCCGCGTGCTCGGCCACAAAGCCCCATCCTACCCAGACCGCATCCGCACGCGCGGCAGCCAACGCCTGTTCCAGGCGAACGTAGTCGACGTAACTGCTCTTGATTTGCTGAGTGTTTGGATCGACCACTTGAGCGGGACCAAGACACACTGCCTCGTCGGCCTCACGCACAAACATGCTATGGCGGTCAGGGTTGGTGAAAAGCGCGATCGTGTGCAACGATGTGCCGTGTTCGTGGTTGAAGTCGCGAGCAGCGTGGATGAAACGCATGGCGGCTTCGCCGCGATTTACGATGGCCACGCGTTGAAAGTCGTGCTCCATAAGTCCCCCGATCGGCGATCGTCAGGACGAGTCAATTGTTTTTCATGCGGCGACGGCGTCCAGTGACATCGCAGCCTTTAGCGCCTTTAACCGCTCGGCGTCCACCGCGTCCGGAACCGCTACGGTGCGGTAGCCGCTAATTTGCAGGTAGAGGTTTCCGTTCATATCCACAACCTCGGCATCGAAACTGCCGCGACCTTCGTTCGGCCTGACCACGGCGTATAAGAGGACCTCGTCTGACTCCGGGGCCCCTAGTAGCGGCGAAACCCGATCAATGTGCTGCGGCAAACCCATACGACCCTGCACTCCCATCTCCCAAATTCCGGCAGTTTGGAAACAAAGCTCGATCAGGCGGGGAGCCAAGAGTGTCGGCAGTTCGGACGGCAGATGGTTTGGTGGCAAGCCTTTAGCCAACAGCCCGACTATTCGGTGTCCGTCCCACCATGCCCGCTCCACAACTTGATAAGCGGGGCCGTGGAAGTAGAGTCGATAGATGTCGGCGGCCTCGATGATGTGTCCGTGGAGCAAGCCCAACGCCGGCACGACTACCGCTTGGGGTGTTTGCTGTGCGAGGCGCACGCGGGCGGTGAAATGGGTTGTCACTTGTGGCTCGGATTGGTTGGGCAGTAATCGGCGTCCGGTCAAACGGCAATCCGCCCACAGCGTGTCGCGCTGCGGATGGATGGACGCCTCAACTGTCACCACGCGTGATTCGTTGTGATAAAACTTGAACGGCGCCAGAAAGTTCACTTCTTCCATGGCCGCGACGTGCCAACCGGGAAGCAAGCACACAGCAGCTTCGGCAAACGCCTCAATCCCCATGACTCCGGGCAGTACCGGTGTACCGTCAATTTGATGATCGTGTAAGAACGGCTGAATGGCCGGGTCCTGCGTGGTCTCAATGGCGAAGCCATTCTGCAGACCCATGCTCGCAAGTTTGCCGATCATTGGTCCCGAACCCGACAGTTCTTCCGGAGAATGCCTCAGAGTTTCCGCTGCCGATGCATCCAGTCCGCCCGTGGAATCCCATTCATTCTGCAAAACGCCGAGACGCAGGCCGACAACAATTTCACCCCTGGTGCTCCCCGTGGTAAGTTCACGGCGGATCAAAGGAATCCCCGCCTCGGGCGGCAGCATATCGATACCGGCGAGTTCCATCATTTTAGGGATGGAACCGCGTGTGGCCATGCCGATGCCGCCCCATGCCGTCCAGTCGATGACGATGCCGCGGGTCGCCGGCCGCGTATTGCGGAAGCTTGAGGTGATCTTGCACAACAGGTCGTTGGCCGAACTGTAATCCGTTTGTCCGGCATTACCGAAGCGTCCTGCAATTGAACTGAATGCCACCGTCGCAGTGAGGGGCATGTCGCCGATGGCATGCAGAAGATTGAACCAGCCATCGCTCTTGACGTCGAAGACAAGATCGAATTCACGCGGATCCTTGTCCGGCAGGAAGTGGCTGCGCTCGATGCCGGCCGCGTGCAGCAGCACGTCGATCCGCCTACTGCGCTCGCGCACTTGTTGGATGACTTTGGCCACGGCGTCCGCATCGGTAAGGTTGACGCTGAAATAATGCGCTGTACCTCCTGCGCCTCGAACGGCTTCGATCGCGCTGTGAGCCGCTTGCGCTCGCTCCAGGGCGGCCAGCTCTTTTTCAATCAGGGCCGGCGTGGCGCGCTCGCCACGCGCCTGGAGGCGTGCGAAGAGATCACGCTTCAGGCCGTCCTTATCAGTCACGAACCGCTTGAGATCAGAATTCTCCGGATCAGGTTCAGGCACCAGATCGAGCAGGTAGAACGTGCCTCCGGAGGCTGCCGCCAAATCTGCGGTGATGGCCGATACAATACTCCCGGCGGCGCCAGTGACGAGAAAGACGGTGTTGCTGTCCAAGGTGAGACCGGGCTTGCCATCGGCGGGGGGCTGCTCTTGCAGCGCAACCGTCCAGCGCAGCTCGTTCTTGTAGCCGATTTCGATCGCGCCAGGATCGCGCAGCGTTTCCTCAATCAGGATGTCGGCAACCTCTGCCGGCTTCCGCTGCTCTTCGAAGTCGATTGCCTTGACCAGAGAGTCCGTCCGCTCTCGCTTGTAGGTTTTGGCGAAACCGACGACCCCTCCACCTAACGGCGCAGTCGCGCCGGCATCGTCGTAGCCATGCTGTCCACCAAGCCGAGTCGCTGCTACAAGGAACGTGTCGGACGCCGCAATTTGTTCATACAGGATGCGCATGGTGGCATACAGGAATTTGACACGCACTCGCAATGCTTCCTGCCAGCCCGCGTGGTCTATCCCGGTGAGACTTCCCTCATTGTCCAGCGCGGGCAGCCAATACACGCCGTGTACCGGACCCGCGGCCAGCCAGCTTTCCAGGCGATTCTTTAACTCGTTTGCATCGTGCGTCTCGTGATTGCGAAGATCGATACGCAGAACTTCTACCCCCATCGTTTCCAGCCGCTGCGCCAAGGCATCTCCTACACCGGATTTGTCCGGCATGATGACCACTCGGCGGCCTTGCCCAAGTGTCACTCCCGTTGGTTTACAAAGGGCCAGCGGCGGGCGCAGGGCGGGAACGGGCACGCGGCGTGGAACACGATTGGCGGCGTCGAAAGTGGCGGGCACCGGACGAGCAGTCGTAATCGGCTTTGCACCCAAAGATGCAGACACTGCCGGTTTTTTCTGCGCAGGTTCTTCTTTTGCTTGAGAGCTTGCAGCGGCCTTCTTCGCCAAGCCCGGCTGCCTGTCGCGAGCGAACTTGATTACGTGGGCCAGGGTAGGGAAGTCTCGCAGTTTGAGATTCTCATCGCGCGGAATGCTGTATGCCGCTCGCACGGCCGCGAACATCTCCGCCTGTTTCACAGTATCGATACCGAGGTCTGCTTCCAGATCGAGATCCAGGTCCAGCATGTCTTTGGGATAACCCGACTTCTCAGCCACGATCTCCAGCACTTTCTGCTTGATGGAGTCGTCGGTGGCGGCTTCGACTGCAGCGGTGGGAGACGGCGCGGGTGGTTCGGCGGCCGCAGGCGATTGCGAAGCCGCTGAATCTGCTGAACCCGCGCCGACCAGGTCGGGGCGTTTCTCATATACGAATCGGATCACGTGAGCCAACGTGGGGTAATCGCGCAGCTTGCGGTTCTCGTCGCGCGGAATGTTATACGCAGCTCGGATTGCGGCAAACATTTCCGCCTGTTTCACGGTATCGACGCCGAGATCTGCCTCGAGATCAAGATCCAGGTCCAGCATGTCGATGGGATAGCCGGTCTTCTCCACTGCTAAAGCGAGGATGCGATCCTTCACGGAATCGCCGCCGACGCTTTGCGCAGGGGTCGCAACGTGTGCCGGTTTCTCAGCGACTACAGGAGTTGCCGGCGTCGTGAGTTTGATTTCTTCCTTCGCTACCACCGAGGCCGCGCCGACCAGGTCGGGGCGCTTCTCATACACGAAACGGATCACGTGAGCCAACGTGGGGTAATCGCGCAGCTTGCGGTTTTCATCGCGCGGAATGTCGTACGCGGCTCGGATCGCGGCAAACATTTCCGCCTGTTTCACAGTGTCGACACCAAGGTCCGCTTCGAGATCAAGATCCAGGTCCAGCATGTCGATAGGATAGCCGGTCTTCTCCACTGCTAACGCGAGGATGCGATCCTTCACGGAATCGCCGATGGGGTGTATCGGAGGAGCTACTGCCGCGGTAACTACTGCGGACGCCGGGGTGAGGGTGAGCTTGCTTTCTTCCTTTACTACTCTCGGTGCGGGCGATGAAGCCGGAGCCGCGCCGGTCAGGTCTGGGCACTTGTCGTACACAAACCGGATCACGTGCGCCAGGGTCGGGTAATCGCGCAGCTTGCGGTTTTCGTCGCGTGGAATGTTATAGGCCTCGCGGACCGTGGCAAAGACCTCCGCCTGCTTAACGGTGTCGACGCCAAGATCCGCTTCGAGATCGAGATCCAGATCGAGCATGTCAACCGGATAACCGGTTTTCTCGGCTACCAGAGCCAGTACTTTCTCCTTCACCGGATCCCCCTTGGTCGCCGGTTTTAACGGAGCGGGGAAGGCGGGAGAGACGACTGGAACTTTATGTACTGGTTGAGCGACGGCCTCCGGTGCATGGGCGGGCACCGATACTGTCCGCACCTCATGAGTGCCTTCCGCTATCCGCGCCGCCCATCCTTGATCTCGCACGCGTAGCGTGCGACGGACCACTTCCAGATCGGCTCCCGGATGGCCCGCGGCGCCACTCAGCCAAGTGCTCCAAGCGTTAGCATCGGCGATGCGGTAGGCATAGCCCAGAGCATTGGGACTGCGACGGATCCCATCTTTCGCCTTTATCCAACGCAGCAACACCATGCTGATCTGCGAACCGAATCCCGCTCCGAGGTGTATAGCGTATTCGACGGGATAGATCCCACCTTTCGACAGGTTCAACGGTCCCAACTCCGGGTCAACTTCCTTAAAGTTGGCGACCGGGGGCACGCAGCCGGTTTCCAGCGCTTTGACCGCGACGACTTCTTCGATGCCGGTGGCCATGGCATGACCGGTGAAGCCTTTAGTGTTAGCGATCACGACGCGATCGGCGACGTCGCCGAAGACGCGGCGAAGCGCGTGGATCTCAGCGGAGGCACTGCCGCCGCGCGCCGGTGTGTAGGTTTCATGAGAGACAAAGACCGTCTGCGGCGCGATCTCGCGACGCGAGATACCGCTGCCCGCTTCGGCTTTGGTAAGCAGCGTTTCCATTACTTGGCCGATGTGCTGGACATCGAGACGAGTACCGTGGAAGGCGCTGTTGCCGGTCACGGTGGAAAGCACCTCGCAGATGGGCTGTATCCCTCTCCCGCGCGCCGCGGCGACGCTCTCCACCACCAGAGCTGCGGCACCCATGCCGATAATCATGCCGTGTCGTCGGCGGTCGAATGGAACCGCTGCATCCGCGACCGCTTCGTCGGTGGCTGCAGCTCCGCTCGCCAGGAAGCCAGCGCCCATCCACTCGATCAGATGGTCGGAACTGACGTCGTCGGCCGAGATGATAACTACGCGGCTGCATCGCCCGGCGTGGATCCAATCCTCCGCCAGAGCCACGGCGTACGTCGTGCTCGCGCAGGCCGAGTTGATTTGCGTGTTAGGGCCGCGGGCTCCGATGAATTCGGCGAATTGCGAATGTCCCATCGGCAAGACACGAAGCAAGAAGCTCCGGTTGAAGACATACGGTTCTTTTTGGATGGCCGCGCGTAATTCGTCGACACGGCGGTTGATCTCCTGCACCAGGATTGAACGATCGTTCGCCTTTATCTCACGCGCCTGCAGGCTTTCGAGCATGGCCAACTGCTCGCGGCGTTCGTGGTCCGCGTAATAACGGGACATCTCATCGGCAAACGAATCGCAGCCGGGGAAGGCGGAGGCGAAAATTACACCGGTATCGTCGCGCAAGTCATCGGGCAATCCCCAGCGATCCGGTAATTGCGTACCTTTGCTCGTGGTTTTATAGCGCATGACCAGCGGGATGCCCGCGTCGCGCAATGCGTCGATACCGGCGGCAATCGCAAGCTGGGTGACACGGTCGAGGGCGGCCACGCGCTCTCCAGGAATTCCAAATTCATCTTCCAGACTAAAAGCGCCTCCACGACCCGCCAGCTTGATGACGTCCGCGACGCTGTCGAGGGTCTCAAATGTGGGCTCGCCGTTCTCTCGTTTCACCAGGCGCGTGATGTGTTTGTCGAGCATGGCGCGGCGGAAGCGCGCGGGAATCGAATCGATAAACTGGTCGCCCCGCAGAATGCGGCCGATATTGGCATCGTCGAAGATGTGCTCGGTTCCGGGCAGACCTAATGCTGCTCCCGTGATGACCACTGGGGCCGCGGCGGAGATGCCAGTCTGACCGTGGTAAATCTCGTAGCCGCGATCGAGAACATCCGCGAACAACTGTCCGAGTTGGTTGTAGCGATCGCCGTTCGACGGTACGGCTGCTGCGGGAGGTGCGCTGGTCGCGGACTTCGCCACGAAGATTTGCTTACTTGCTTCCGCCGTTGAGCCAACAGCGGTCGGGGCCGCAACGGCGGGCGCGCGCAAGGCCTCCGGGGTGCCGCGGCCCAGTCCCGCCGCATAAAGGCCACACAACGCCTGGTTGAACGCAACCACGTCGCCGACTTTGGGATGATTGGTAAACAGCGAAGCCACATCGCTGCGGCCGCCGAGCACATCGTCGGCAAATCCCTGCAATGCCTTCTTCGGTCCAACTTCAACAAACATGCGAGCGCCAGCGTCGTACAGCGTGCGCAATCCCTTCACAAATTGCACCGGGGAAGCGACCTGCTGCGTGAGAATGTCCAGCATCTGCGGCACCACGTCAGGGCCGGTCGGATAAAACTCGCCGTTGGTGTTGGCGACGATGGGCAAACGCGGCGACTCGAGATGGAGGCGCTCCAGAACTTGCCGCAACGGCTCACTCGCTCCCGCCACAATGGATGTGTGGAAGGCATGGCTGACAGTTAGAGCAGCCACCTCATAGCCGGCTTTCTGGAAGGCTAGCATCGCTCGCTCAACTGCCTTGCTTTCGCCGCCGACCACCGCCTGACGGCTACTGTTGACGTTGGCGATCACGACGTAGCCGTTGATGGTCTTCAGAATGCGTTCGATTTCTTCCAGCGGAGCAAACACTGCGGCCATGCGGCCATTGTCATTCATCGCTACCTGGGTCATACCGCGGCCACGCGCGCTCACAGCTTCCAGTGAGTCGGCAAAGGGCAACGCACCGGCCGCAACCAGCGCTCCGTATTCGCCCAGGCTGTGTCCCATCGTGAAGTCGGGTTCGATGCCGTAGGCGGCCAGAAGCCGGGTGAGCGCGAGGTCGGTTGCCAGCACGGCGGGCTGTGTAATCGCAGTTTGGCGCAGATCGTCTTCCGCCTTGGCCACAGCATTGGCGTCGGCGTCGTTAACAAAGATGAACTCGCTGAGCGGCTTGCCGAGAAGGGGTGTCATCACGCGATCGGCTTCGGCAAAGGTTTCGGCAACAATCGGCTCCGCCGCTCGCAACTCCCGAAGCATGTTCACGTATTGCGAGCCTTGACCGGTATATAGAAATGCCACCTTGGGTGCGGGACCATGACCGCGGAAGATGCCTTGGGCACGCAGGGCTTTCCATACGGCTGGCTGATTGGCCGCCAGCGCTTTGAGTGCATTCGTGGCTTTGTCCGCCAGGTCGGCGGCAGTCGCGTAATCGATGACCAACCGCTCGGGTGCGCGCAGGTCGGATTCAGCTGGGGCGATTGGCGCTGGCGCACGGCCCGCTTTGGCGTCCTTCTCGACCGCACGCAAACGCTCGGCCAGAGCTGCTTCCGAAGCGGCCCCGATTACCAGTGCTCCGCGTAGCGGAGTTTTGAACTGGGAAGGGTTGGAAGGGCGGGAAACACTTGCCGCATTCATCATTTGCTCTTTTATATTCGACGGTGTCTCACTGACTGTCACCGACCGCTTGCCGTTTCCGTTCAGCCTGCCGGGAATGTACTCTTCGAGCACCGCGTGAAAATTGGTGCCACCAAAACCAAAGGCGCTCAGACCGGCTCGCCGCACGCCATCTGCCGGCGTCGTCCATGGCTTCAGTTCGGCATTGACGTAGAGCGGAGAATGCGCGAAGTCGATGTCCGGATTCGGATGCTCGCAATGCACGCTCGGCGGCAGAACTTTGTCCCGAAGCGCCAGAGCCGTTTTGAGAAATCCGGCAGCGCCAGCGGCGGCTTTGAGATGTCCCAGGTTCGATTTGACTGAGCCCAGCGCTACCGAGTGCTTGGGAAGCTGAAAACTATTGAGCGCATCAATCAGGCTTGTCACTTCGACCACGTCGCCCACGCGAGTGGATGTTCCATGGCCCTCGATCAAAGTTGCGGTCGCCGGCGATAATCCGGCGTTTTGCCAGGCGCGCTCGATGGCCAGCTTTTGACCGATCGGATTGGGCGCGGTAATGCCCTTTCCCTTGCCATCGCTCGAGCCGCCCATTCCCCGCAGCACTGCGTAGATCTTGTCACCATCGCGCTCGGCATCTGCCAGACGCTTTAGCAAAAAGATCGCGGCGCCTTCTCCCATGACGAAGCCGTCAGCTCCCTCGGCATAGGGACGAGTGCCAGTGGCTGAAAGCGCGCCGATCTTGCAAAACTTTATGTAGGTAGAGGCGCCCATGTTACGGTCAATGCCACCGGCTACGGCGAGGTCAAAATCGTTTTCCACCAGCCCCTCGACGGCAGCGCTGATGGCCGCCATCGCCGATGCGCAGGCCGCGTCCACAACATAGTTGGGACCGTGGAAATTGAAAACGTTGGCAATGCGGCCGGCAATACAGTTGGCCAATTCTCCCGGCATGGTGTCTTCCGTTACATCGGGGACGCGCTTAGCCATCCGGTCGTGCAGTTCGCGAGTGAGGTCGCGACGAAGTGCTTCCGGCAGATCGGCGAAGCTCGCACATTCGGCCAGTTCATGTGCGTACTCCGGAAAGTACAGGCGCAACGCGGTGAAATAATGTTTTTCCCCCGCCATGGCATTCCCTAGAATCACAGCAGTACGATCCGTATTCAGCGGCCGCTTGGGGTAACCGTAATCTTCCAACGCTTCGCGGGTACAGGCGATGGCCCATTTTTGTGATTCATCCATGGCATCGACGACGCGCGGCGGAACCGGCAAATGCCACTTGATTGGGTCCCACGCGAAGTCGCGCACCCAGCCGCCGATTGTGGAATAAGTTCTGTCCGGCGCAGCTGGGTCGGCATCGTAGTAAAGCGCTGGATCCCAGCGATCGGGCTTAACCTCAGAGATGCTGTAACGTCCATTCTTTACGTTGTCCCAGAAAGCCGGCACGTTCACGGCGTCGGGAAGAACTGCTCCAGTTCCTACAATTGCGATGGCCCGGTAAGAAGTGTTTTCCATGACGAGACTCCTGAAAACCGATCGTTAAACGCTACGCGGCCAGAACCGTGGGCTTGGCCGCGCGGCCGTACAGTACGTCTGCAACGTGATCCAGATCTGAAATGAGTCCGGCCTGCGCGCGGTGGATGGCGGGCAATCCAAGACTCGCTTCAAACCCGGCAGTTTCGGAATCGCTGATGCCACCTGCCCCGATCACCCAGCGCAGCCCTTCTTCGCCCACTTTGAGCGCGGCCTCGCGAGCAAAGGTGCGGCTGATCGCAGCCAGCGCAGTCGCGTCGAAGCGCCGGTTCGCTTTTTCGGTAAGCTTGCCTTGCGCCAGCAGCGCGGCTCGGCGGGACAAACTACCGGCGCACTCGGCGTAAGCGATCCACTCGCCCAGGCGCAGGAGAATGTGTTGATAACGGGTTAAGCGCGCCACCCGCGCTTTTTCCATGATTTCGGCCAAACCGTGCAAAGCCAGTGCCGCGATATCAGCCCCCACGTTCGAATGGCGGGCATGCAGCGCTTCGAACTCGCGCGCCCGCTCGTGATAGTGCTGCCCGCGCGTCTTGAGGTGAGACTGCCAGCGGTCGCGGCTGATGGTCATCTCCATGATCTCCGAGGTGCCTTCGTAAATCGTGGTGATGCGGACGTCGCGCCTGATTTTTTCCACCATATATTCCCGCGTGTAGCCGTAACCTCCGAGCGCCTGGATACTGGCGTCGGCAGCCAGATTGCCGGCCTCCGTCGCCATATACTTCGCGATGGCGCCCTCGGTGTTCAGGCTTCCTTCGGCTCCCGCGTCGATGCGCTCGGCGGTTTCTTCGATATAAGCGCGAGCGGCCTCCAGGCGCGCTACGTGCGGCACGATCAGCTTGTGCGTGTATCCCTGTTTTTGCGACAGTGGCGCTCCGGCCTGAATGCGCTTGGTGGAATAGGGAATGGCTCGATCGAGTGCGGCCCATCCCGCACCAAGACCAAACGCCGCTACCATCAGACGCGTATAACCAAATACCGCCTGGGCTTGATTCAATCCCTCACCTTCGACGCCACCGATGAGTCTGTCCGCATCGATATAGACATCGTTAAACGCGAGGGCCGCGGTATTGCTGAGGCGTATGCCGTGCTTATCTTCCGGTTCGTCATGCGTGAAACCCTTCGCGTCTTTTTCCACGATGAACCAACTCGGACCGCCAGGCGTATTGGCCAGCACCGTGTAAGCGCCCGCCACTCCGCCGTTGCTGATCCACTGTTTGTTGCCGTTAATTTTGTAACCAACGGCGCGGCCGTTTTCCATGACCGGATCCGCCGTTGTCTTCAGTGCGCCCAGATCGCTGCCAGCTTCTGGCTCCGTGGCGCCGTAGGCGAACAACAATCCCTCCTCAGCAATACGAGTCAGCCAGGTTTTCTTCTGTTCTGGAGTGGCGCCGACTGTGATCGGATCGCTGCCCAGAAACGTCGCCAGCACGGCCGTGGCGACGCCCAGATCGATGCGCGCCATTTCTTCGCAGACGCAATACACATCGAAGGCCCCGCCGCCCATGCCCCCGAACTCTTCAGGAATAAACAGAAGTTGAATGCCAAGCTGGTCCGGACTGCACATATCACGAACGACATCGAGCGGGCATTCGTCCGCGGCATCCAGCTCCAGTAGCTTTTCGTCCGGCAGACGCTTCTTGGCGAAGTCCCTGAGCGACTTCAAACTCAATTTCAACGTTTTGTTTGTGATCATTGGCTGCGCCTCACTTTGCTGCGACGGATCGCATCTCGCGTACTTTGTTGGTCAATGCCGGCAGGAACTCCAGGACGTCATCGACAATGCCCACATCTGCCACCTGAAATATGGGAGCTTTCGGGTTCTTGTTAATAGCAATCAGCAAGGGGCCACCCTTGATACCAGCCAGATGCTGGGAAGCTCCGCTGATACCGCACGCCAGATACACTTTGGGTTTGACGGTTTTTCCGGATGAGCCCACCTGGCGCGACTTCTCTAGCCACTTGGCATCGACAACGGGTCTCGAGCAGCTCACCGCCGCTCCCAAGACATCGGCGAGTTCCTCTGCTATGGCTACGTTCTCTTTTTCCTGCATGCCACGGCCGATGGAAACTAAAACGTTATGTTTGGTGATATCCACGTCACCGGCTTCGGCGACGACGGTCTCGAGATAGCGTCGCCCCGCTGTCAGAACACCGACCTCCGTTGATTTGTCGACGATGACACTGCTTCCCGAAGCCATCTCTGCCGCTTTGAACGAGCCCGGCCGTATCGTGACCACCGCGCCCGATGAAATGTAACAGCGAACATGCGCGCTCACCTGCCCGCCGAATTCCTGGCGGACTACCTGGAGACGAGTACCTTCAACTCGTGTGATCTCCACTACGTCAGAGACGAAAGGCGAATTCATCTTGATGGAAAGGCCCGGCGCCAAATCGATTCCGAAATGATCATGGGGAACTAACAGGATGCTGTCGCCTGGCAGCACTTTCAGCAGCGCTTTTCTAACCAATTCGGCGTTGGGGTAAGCCAGAGATTCATTCGCGATTTTCCAGATCTCCGGATAGGAAGCACTGAGGGTACGGCATGCGGCATCAAGGTCCGCACCCCAGCCAACAAGAATGGCCGTAGGCGATGCAGTCGCATCGATCTTTCGCGCCGCAGTCGCCAGTTCGAACGCGGAATCGTCGGCCACGCCATGTTTGTGCACGATATAAGTAAAGATGCGAGCCATTATTTCAGCCCTCCTTTAGCCGCTACTAACTCCAGAACCTTGTCCACGTTTTCTTCTCGGCTGCCGTGCAGAATTTCGGCACCCTCGCCGAGGGTGGGCATAAAATAGTCCAGCCGTTTTGCTTTCGCGGCGGGTTCTCCAACAGAGCCCGCGTCCAGATCCAAGTCCGCCATGCCATACGTCGGGATGGGCACAGACGCCACTTGCCGGATGCCCCGCATGCCGACATAGCGCGGTTCATTGATGCCTGTCTGAATCGACAGGACACAGGGCAGGTCAATCTCATTCATTTCCTTGTTGCCGCCTTCGATTTCGCGGCCAATTTTAAGCTTCTTGTGATCCAGGACTTCAATGGAAGTGACCAGAGAAGCAAACGGGTAATCGAGCAGCGCCGCCAGCATTCCACCGACTTGAGCGCCTCCGTCCTCTGCTTGAACTCCGGTCAGGATCAGGTCGTAGGTCCCTTTTTGTACGAACGCCTTCAGGATAGTGGCAATGCCTCGGCCATCCGACCCGTTAAAAGCCTCGTCCTTAATCATCACGCCATGGTGCGCGCCCATAGCCATCTCCCGGCGCAACACCTCCTCGTCATCGTCGCCGCCAACGGTGGCGACCGTGACACTTCCACCGAGTCGGCCGACAATCTGAAGTGCCTCTTCGACCGCATAGTTGTCCGGTTCATTGATGGAATAGACCAACTCCTCGCGTTCGATGTCGTCTCCCGCGTGATTGAGTTGAATCTCGTTTTCCGAAGTATCCGGAACTCTTCGTACACAAACTAGAATCTCCACACTCACCTCCCCAATTCTTTTCACGCTGCTTTCGGACGTTCGCGCGCGATCTGCTGGTCAACCAACTCCGCCAGATCGATAGCGGTCATTTTTCCTTCCAGGCCTGCGACCTTGATCGCGTCCTCAATATTCGTCATGCAGAACGGACAGGCGGTCACAATCACATTGGCCCCGGCTTCGGCAGCCATCTGGACCCTCATTACTCCCATCCGCTGATCTTCTTTCGGTTCATAGAACAGCATCAGTCCACCACCACCGCAGCAGAATGAGCGGTCCCGGGAGCGGCTCATCTCGACTCTATTCAAGCCCGGGATCGCATCCAGCACATTTCGAGGATCGTCGTAAATCTGGTTGTGCCGCCCCAGGTAGCAGGGGTCGTGGTAGGTGTACACATTGCTTGGGTCTTCCACCGGATTGAATTTGATCTTGCCGGTTTTCACTTCGCGGGCGATCACTTGGCTGATGTGCTCGACAGGGGGCACATCGTCATAGTCGTGTTTGAGGGCGTTGTAGGCGTGCGGGTCGGCAGTGACGATCCGCCGGACTCCCGACGCTTTGATGGCATCCACGTTGTGGTCCCGCAACGCTATGAAAAGCGTTTCTTCGCCGAAGCGGCGAACCTCATGGCCGCTATCCCGCTCCGCCGCGCCCAGAATTCCGAAATCTTCTCCAACGTGGTTGAGGATCTTCGCCGTTGCCCGCCCAATCGCCTGCATGCGGTCATCGTAGGAAGTGATGCTGTCGACAAAGTACAGAGTGCCGGCAGCATTGCGATGGTCGAGGGTTTTGACCCGGCAGGTTGGCTGGAATTCTTTGGCGTTCGCCCAATCGGCCTTTTTCTTCTCCATCTTGCCGTAGGGATTGCCACGGCTCTCTAACGCCTTGAGCGGCTTTTGCAGGGATTGTGGAACGTTCCCTTCATCGACCAACCCCCGCCGCAAATCGACGATCTTGTCGATGTACTCAACCAGCAGCGGACATTCTGCTTCACAAGCGCCGCAGGTGGTGCATGACCAGATCTCATCCTCGGAATAAATGCTTCCGGAATCTTTGCCGCCGACCAGGGCTATGCCATTGTGCACCTCTGCAAAGCCCGCGCGTCCAAAAACCGGATAGTGCTGGAAGGCGTAGTCTCGTGCCTTAATAGTGATGAACCGTGGAGACAATGGCCTTCCCACAGCATTGGCTGGACAATTGTCGGAGCAGCGCCCGCAGTCCGCGCAAGAATAGAAATCGAGCATGTGCTTCCAAGTGAAGTCTTCGAATGTCTTTACTCCGAAGGATTTCACCTGATCGAGATGCTCCTCGCTGATGCCCCATCGAACCGGCTTCAACATCTCCCGGTCCAACTTCGCGAAGTAAATATTGAAGAGGGAAGTCTCTACGTGGAACTGGATTCCAAAAGGCCGGTAGCAGAGCAAGAAGTAAAAGGTCAGTTCGTGGAGAAGGTAAGCGCCGAAGTAGAGACGTCCGAGAGTGGCTATCCCAGTGGAGACCAAAGCCTTCTGCAATATCCACGGAAGCGAAAAGGTGGCCAATAATTCACCGGTTTGGCCGGCCTGCGCCTGACTGGCGGCCCTAGCGGCTGCAAAGAGGCTGTCGGCCACCATCAGGATTGCAATCAACGCCAGAAGGAAGATGGCGTCGGACGTGTGGTCTTTGCCGTACCTGGCCGGCACGGCATACCGTGCCGGTTTGAAAACCAGGCGGCGAATTACGGCGATCGCCATGCAGAGAAAAACCACGGTGGCGGCGTAATCCGTGATGGTGTTGTAGATTTCACCGGCTCTTCCTGATAGGCCGGGCATGACGAAGTTTTCGGAGACGCCGACAATCAGCACAGAGAAGGCGCGAATTGCCAGGACGATGAAGCCCGCAAAAATGAAGATATGAAGAATTCCGGCAACTCTGTAGCGCGGCTGCTTCCACTGTCCCAGCCAATACTTGAGAACCCTTCCCAGTCGTAGCCATGGCTGGTCAAAACGAAAATCCCGCTCGGCCCGAAACAGCGGCACCAAGCGCTTCGCCACAATGTAGAAAAACCCTACGACACCTAGAAGATGAATGGTTAGGAAGAGGGTTTGGCCCGGGACCAACCAAGATGTCAATTGCGCAACTGCCTGGGTACCTACCACGTTGCTACTCTCCTGCTGATGATCGCTAGGCGATCAATTGCGTCAAGACGTCTTCCTCCTTGACTGGGGGCCCGACTGCTACTGCTGTTTCGGCCGAAGCGAGAGGCGGAAGTGGAATGGACAAACCAACTGACGCCGGCTCGGATACTGGTGTCGATGCAATTTTCGCCTTCGCCTTCGCGTGCATCTTCTTCGATTTTCTTGGCTCTTTCTTGCGTTGGGGGCCGACCCCGGCGGCGGCTCGCAGTTCCGTGAAACTCAACGTGAGCAACTTTTCCAAACGCCGCAGATCCGGCGCTGCGTGAACATCTCCGCTGAACCCGAAATATGCGGTGCCGTTGTAGGTCAAGATGGCGCAGTTAAGCGCCATTTCGCCGCCCACCGGAACATACGGATAGCAGCAAACCATCTTGCGCCCCAGCAGGTAGAGCGGATATTGCGGTCCCGGCACGTTGGTGCAAACCATATTGAAGGGCGTGAACGGCAGTCGACTGATGAAGTGGCCGGCCACGGCTTGTGCCGTATTCGGGAGCATGCCGATCACGCCACCGGCCAGACTTACCAACTCGGCAGTGTGGGCGCGTTTGAGAAATTCTGTTCTTCGATGGACGGCAGCCAGCAACTTCCTGGGATCGCGAATATCCAGCGGAACGGTGACCGGAACCAGGGAAATGCGGTTTCCTAATTCGCCCGGACTGTCGCTGCCGCGCAGATTGACCGGAACCATCATGCGAAACAGTCGCCCCTTGACCGGATCACCATGCAGTTCGAGGTAGCGACGGATGGCCGCCGTGACCAGCGAGAGAATGACGTCATTCACGCTGGTGCCACACGAGTTTCGTACAGCCTTGATTTCGGTCAGAGAAATTTCGGCGCAGGCAAAGTTTTGCGGACCTCGGTAAAGAACGTTGAACCGCAGCCGCTCGGTGTTCGCAGTGAGTTCTGGAAAGAGATGGGTAAACTCATTCGTGTCGAAGTTTCCACCGTTTGCGGCGACGCGCTCCGCCATGCTTGACAGGTCCGCCAGCGCAGCAAGAATTCGTTTAACGAATTCAGAATAGGAATCGACACAGCCGTTCGTGATTGAAGCCCATGGATCAGGAGGGGGTGGAACGCGGAACCGAAGCTTTCGCTTGGGCAGCCGAGGCGCCGCCGGATTCGCATCCATTACCACGTTCATGATTCCAACTCCGGCGATGCCATCAGCGAGGCAGTGGTGCAGGCGGAAGATAAGTCCGCTCCGATTGCCTTGCAGTCCGTGTACCAGAGTCATGTCCCACAGTGGGTGCTGCCGGTCCATCACCGTGCCCAGCAGTTTTCCGGCAAGGGTCTTCAGTTCTGCGTCGGAACCGTGCTTAAGTGTCGCCTCGCGTACATGGCTCCGAATGTCGAAGTTTGCGTCGTATTCCCAGCTCGGAAGGCCGATATTAAACGGCGGCGGCACTACACGCTTCAGGTAGCGGGGAATAAGCGGCAGCTTCGATTCGACAAACTGGACGCAATCTTCGAAAGGAATCTCGCCCTCAAACACGCATAGACAGGCCACATTAAGGGGCATGCCCTCGCGTTCGAGATGGAGGAAAACGCTGTCGCCCCAGGAAAGGCGGTCACCGTGCTGCTGTTTCTGCATGTCAGCTCTCCTGTTCAGTTGCCGAACCTCGGCTGGCAAACTATTGTGCGTTTCAGCTCACGAAAGAAAATCGCGACGCCAGCTTCACCAGCTTGAGCACTTTGTAGATCTCGACGTTGACGCCGCGCAGCACGACCTTGACGCCCTTATCGCTAGCTGCACCCGCGAACTCCGCCATCGCGCCGAGCGCACTTGGATTGATCCGGCGTACGGAAGAGAAATCCAACGCCACTTCGCCCTCGACACTATCCAGCTTTTCAGCAGCTTCTTCCAAGGCATGGACAATGCGCTCTTCATCAACTTTGAGCCACACCGCGATCGTTGCCATAACCACCACCATCCGTTATGCAGTTTGTTGCCGGACTTCACCGGCCAGCTTCGCCAAACCTCGGCCCTGATAAGCCTTCCAAAATAGTTCCGCCAGTTCGCTGATCAATGGCATACGAGGGTTTGACCGCCAGGAGGGATCGTCAAAGGCAAGCTTGGTCAGCTCAGGCATGGCCAACTTGAATTCTTCCTGGGTGATTCCCATGTCAGCGATCGAGCGTGGAAACCCCAGTTGGTCGAGTAACTGTTCTATCGCCCTCACCAGGTTCTTCACTTTGTCGTCAGTCGTGTGACCGCCGAGACCCAGCAAATCCGCGATGGTCGCATATTTCTTGTGAGCGACATATCCCTTCTGGTACGGCGAAGGCAGAAACTTGGTGGGCACGGACGCGTTATAGGCAATCACGTGCGGCAACATAAGCGCATTGGCCCGGCCATGCGCCACGCCGAAGCGCGCCCCGAAGGCGTGCGCCAGCGCATGATTCACTCCCACCGAGGCGTTGGAAAACGCCATCGCTGCAATGCAGGCGGCATTGTGCATCATGCCGCGGGCCTCTTCATCGCCGGGATGTTCGTAAGCGATGGGCAGGTATTTGAACGCCATCCGGATCGCCTGCATGGCGTTGCAGTCGGTATAGGCCGAGGCGTAGCTGGAAACCGCAGCTTCCAACGCATGGGTCAGGCAGTCAATGCCGGTATCGGCGGTAAGGCCCTTTGGCATGGACATAACAAACTGCGGATCGACGATGGCTACATCCGGGGTCAGCGAGTAGTCGGCCAGGGTCACCTTTCGCCCACGCTCTTTGTCGGTCAAGACGGCAAATGGAGTGACTTCGCTGCCTGTTCCGCTGGTCGTGGAGATGGCAATCAGCCGAGCCCGGTTAATTTTCTCGGTTGGATACTGGATCACGCGCTTGCGCAGATCTAGGAAGGGCGCGGCCAACTCTTCCAGGTCTGCTTCCGGCGACTCGTACTTGAGTTTCATGATTTTGGCCGCATCGATCACTGACCCGCCGCCCAGCGCAATGATTTGGTCCGCTTTGTAGAAGTTGAGCGCCTCCACTCCTTGCTTGACGACCTTGACCTCGGGCTCCGCATCGGGAATGACCGAGACGTGGACGTGGGTTCCCTCCGGAATGTAGCGCCGGACAAGATCGACGTGGCCGATTTGCTCCAGCGCCGGACTCGTAACAATGATGGTGGAGCGAGATGGAAACTGGCGCACATTCTCCACCGCGTTCAGGTTGAAGTAAATCTGATTGGGTACTCGGAACCACATATGGGCTTGTGTCCTCCGAGCCACACGCTTGATATTGAGGTAGTGATAGATATTGACGTTATCGGTGGTGCTGTTGCCGCCGCCGGTACCGCATCCGAAGGAGAAGGTAGGCGGCAGATCGTTGTAGACGCCGCCCACGGCTCCCACTGAACCTGGCGAGTTCACCAGGATCCGCCCCGCGTTCATGAGTTCACCAAACTTGCGGATGATCTCATCGTTGCGCGAGAAAATAACCGCCGTATGTCCAAGCCCTCCGGCATGATTCACGTCGATGCAAACCTTGAGCGCCTCTTCGACGGATTTTGCTCGATAAACCGAGAGCACCGGGAACAGCTTCTCAACCGAAAGGGGATGTTCGCGGCCTACGCCCTGAATCGGCGCAATCAGCAGTTTGGTGCCCGGTTTCACGGAAACCCCGGCAAGGCGGGCTATATCGGCAGCTGTCTGACCGACTGCCGTGGGCTGCATAAACCCGGTTTCAGAATCGATGACCGAGCGCGCCAGCTGCTCCGTTTCTTTCTCATTACAGATGTGCGCGCCCAGCGCCGCAAATTTCTTCAGCACCAGGTCATAAATCTCATCGTCGATCACCGCCGTTTGCTCTGAGGCACAGATGGTTCCGTTATCGAAGGTCTTGGAGAGGATGATGTCTGTCACCGCGGTATTCAGGTCCGCCGTTTTTTCCAAGTAAACCGGCGTGTTGCCCGGTCCTACACCGAGAGCTGGTTTGCCGGAACTGTAGGCGGCTTTGACTGCCCCCGGGCCGCCGGTGGCATCGATCAGGCCCACATATTTATGCCGCATCAGGTAGGCGTTGTCCTGCAGCGTGTGCGACTCCAGGCAGCTGAAAACCCCTTCGGGCGCGCCATGCTTCAGCGCGGTTTCATACATGATCTTCACGGCTTGGGAGCAACAACGCCAGGCTTGCGGATGCGGACTGAAAATGACCGCGTTGCGCGTCTTAATGGCCATGATGCACTTGAACAGCACGGTGGAAGTGGGGTTCGTAATCGGCGTGATCGAGAAGATGACCCCGATCGGCTCAGCCATCTCCACCAGATTGCGCTCCGGGAATTCGCGAATGATGCCGACGGTACGCTTGTCCTTGACGTAGTTGTAGACGAACTCGGTGGCCACCATGTTCTTGATGACCTTGTCTTCCATGACTCCGAGCCTGGTTTCCTCAACCGCCAGACGCGCCAGAGGTTGAGCTTGATCCAAACCAGCCAGCACCATCGGCTTGACGATGCGGTCAACGTCCTCTTGGGTGAATTGAGTAAAGACGGCGGCGGCGGTTCTGGCTTGACTGACTAGTCTCTCAAGGTAGGAAATCCGTTCTTCAGTGAGGCTTTCGGCGGAAAGCGGAATCGGAACCCTCTGCTGCACCAATTCGCGAGTGACCATTACTGCCCCCTGTAACTGGCTGTCGGAGTTCCCTAGCCTATGAGGAGCACGCTGGTCTTGTTTCAGTCGGTCAACTGTGAGAAGCGTGGACCAGTGAAAGGTCGATCCAATACCTTCTACGCGTAATCGATCGGATGCTTGGTTAGCCAGTGCTCGTCGCGCACGCGGCCAATGTTCGTCACAGCACCACCGGCCGCACTCGCAGTCAAGTGGCGGCTTTCCCAGACCACACCCGCGCCCAGGCCGATCGCACCGCCCAGCAAGCCACGCGCCAAAGCTCTGCCGATGGAGTTGTGCCTGTTTCCTGGATAACCACCCAACATACCGAGGCACGCCCCAAGGGCGGCGGGCTTCAAAGCTCTTCGAACGGACTCGCTGATAAACGGTTTGAGGGGCTCTCCGTTGAGAAATGTTTCTTGACCAGAACGCGCGCCCTCGATTCCAGAATTGATAAGCTTTCGCCCATAGCTAGCATTCGATTTCGACCACTCGTGTAAAGCCATCGGATTCCCTCACTGCCCTCAACCGGGAATACAGTCACTACAGCACCAAAGGGGGGCCGCGTCCGTACCAGCCATCACGCTCTGTTGTGAGGGTTGATACAGGAGGCAGTGAGTCTGGAGTGAGATGGAGTGAGACTTTCGCACAGTTCGGGAGGGAACCCGAACTCGGCCTTTCATTTCCCGGCGGGAATGGTCCCCGGCGCTGTCCGGGGCAGGCATCCTCGTTCCGGAGCGGGCACTCAGTCACCGCGAGCATTGCGGCGGCTGATCCTCCGCTGGCAACAACGCTGGGGCGAGTGAAACTCTGCTATTCCCCGGCGAAACTATGCCACAACGTATCTGCCGGCTTCGATCACCCGCAGTGCGACCGTCTGCCGGAGGGCTACAGTATTAAACGGCTCGTACTTGCACAAGCGGCGCAGGATGGCCATCTGCGAGCGCAACATGTCACCTTCGCTGGCAGCCGCAATGACCATTTTCGCCGCACTCTCGACTTTATCGAGTGCGCCTGCCATATAGACGCGAGTCATGGCAACCGCATGGGCTGCGCCGGCCTCGCCATCACGCATGGCCAGTTTCTGGGCGCGCAACACTGCCGATTCCATGGCATAGGTTTCAATAACCATGTTGGCGATTGCTCCCATGATCTCCTGCTGATCTTGGATCCCCTGCATATATTTCTGCGTGGCAATTCCGGCGGCGAACAAGCCGATTTTCTTGGCCGCTGCCACCCGCTTCCGCTCCTCCGCCAACAAACCTTCTACTCCGTCATCTTTGGTGCCAGACAACACTTCATCCATCAGCTTCTTGATGGCAGCCATCAGGGGAAGTTGTCCGGACATCGCCCGTTTGAGCAGGAACCCCGTAATCACGAGCCGGTTGATTTCGTTCGTGCCTTCGAAAATCCGATTGATTCGGGCATCGCGGTAGGCGCGCTCCGCAGGGTACTCCTCCACGAAGCCGTACCCGCCGTAAATCTGCATTGTTGTAGCAACATGATTTTGTCACCCTAACGGCAACATGAAAATGTCACCCTGGCG